>Ga0299913_10000059_pt1 | contig 46822 bp, 42 predicted proteins | sample RVTome_9_FD_201360 | JGI IMG/M metagenome (GOLD analysis project Ga0299913, IMG submission 201360) | Soil microbial communities from uranium-contaminated site in the Upper Colorado River Basin, Wyoming, United States - RVT155D38 (version 2) ... | reverse complement strand
CGACGCCGACGCGGCGATCGAGGAGGCCGAGCCATACCTCGCCGCGCTGGCACGGGTGCGCCCCATCCAGCGGCAGGACGGCGGCGCTCGTCCGGAGCTCGTGGCGGCGAGCCCGCTGGGCGCCGCCTGGCTGGGAGTCGACGCCGCCGCGCAGGAGGCCGCATCGGCGCGCCGCGCGTCGCAGCTGGCGGAGCTCGACGCCAACATCGAGCGCCTCCGGACGTTGCTCGCCAATGCCTCGTTCGTGGACCGCGCCCCCGAGGCGGTGGTCGCTCGCGAGCGACAGCGGCTGGCGGACCTGGAGCGCGAGCGCGGCCAGCTGGCGGACGGCGGCTGAAGGCCGTGGTGGCCCGATCGGGCCATGGCGGGAGCACGCGAAGTGGCTGGTAGAATCGCGGCGCTGTCCCCCGCATCGAGGATTCCCGTACCGACATGTCGTTCCTGAGGCGCAAGAAGCCGGAGGTCGCACCGCCGCCCCCGCCGTCCCCGACGCACGAGGAGGTCAAGGCGCAGGAGTACCTGCTTCGCCTCGCACTCCTGGCGCGGAGCAGCGACGGGCTGCGCCTGCCTGCCGACCCGGGCGTCGCAGCGTCCATGCCGGGCATCGTCGAGCCGCTCAGCCAGACCTCGGTCGAGATCATTCAGCCGCTGCCGGTCGAGTACTCCGACGCGTCCCCTGCGATCGAGCGCTTCAACGAGATCCAGCAGTGGGTTCTCGCGCGGCGCGACGTCAGCCCCATCGGCCGGCACGGCCTGTACGTGCTCGAGATGACCGATGCCCTGGACATGACGGTCGACACGTTCTACTGCGGCATGCTCCATGGCGACACCGACACGAGCGGCTATCCCGAGTACAACGCGATCGTCGGCGGCCTTGCCTCGCACTGGGACGAGCTGTCCGGCGAGCTGATCGTGCGCGCGGTGGTCGGTTGGGGAGGCAAGGGGCAGCGCGGCGACACCGAACGGCATGGGCAGCGGCTGCTGAGCTCGCTCTACCAGCAGATCCTCGCCTCCGGCTACAGCCTCGGCGAGGCGGAGTCGGCGCGGCTCCCGTCCATCGGCGGCCGGTCGGGCATGGTCTGCGCGCACTGCGGCTTCGAGGCGGGCAGCGCCAGCGCGTTCTACTGCCCGAAGTGCGGCATGCGGATGGTGCGCGGCAGCTGACCTGACCGGGGTACTTTCGGGCTGGCCCCCGGGCCGCCTGAGTCCCATTGTCCGATCCAGTGGTGCCCGGGAGACTGGTGCAGACCGCCACCGCGGTCCCCGCACTCCACACCAGTAAGGAAGGGCAATGGAGCGTCCGAAGATCCTGCTCGCCATCGAGGGCGATCCCGAGGGATACAGCGATGCGCTCGCTCGCGCCGGCTTCGAGGCCGTTCGCGTCGACGCCGAGGTACCGATCGATGCCGACATGGCCGTGATCGATTGCGACCTCGCGCCCAGTGCCGTCACGGCCGTCTACCAGGCGCTGCATGCCGGCCGCGAGATCCCGGCCCTGCTGCTGATGGGCCAGGAGACGATGCTTCCGTCGGGGGTCGGGGGCCACGGCGACGAGGTCGCCCTGAAGCCGATCCCGGCGGACGCGCTCGTCTATCGGCTCCAGGCGCTCCTCATCCGCGCCGGCCGCCAGCTTCCGACCGAGTCGGGGGAGTGGGCATCCGAGGAGACGCTGGCGACGAGCCAGATCGCCGGCGAAGGCCACGTGGTCAGCGTCTTCGCGCCGAAGGGCGGGGTGGGGAAGACCACGATCGCGGTGAACATGGCAGTCGCCCTTCGGCAGCAGACCCGCGCGGAGGTTCTCCTGTTCGATGCCGATGTCGGCGTCGGCAACGTCTCGTCCGTCCTCGACGTTCCGTATCGGCTGGGGCTGGCCGACCTGGCCGACAGCGCCCCCGAGGAATGGACCGATGCGGCCTTCGAGCAGGCCGTCAGCACTCACGACGCCACCGGCGTCCGCGTGCTCACCTGGGGCACCGACCCTGGCGAGTCGGAACGTGTCGGCGTCGACCTGCTGCTTGCCGCGCTGCGCTGGGCGCGAAACCATCACTCCTATGTCATCGTCGACAACCACCCCGGCTATGACGACCGCACGATGGCGATGCTCGCCGTCGCGTCCGAGATCCTGCTGGTCGTAACGCCGGAGGTGGGCGCGATCCGGAACAGCTCGCAATTCCTCGAGCTTGCCCGTGAGCTCGGGCTCGCCAGCGGCATCCGGGTCGTCGTCAACCGGGCGAACCACGGCATCCGCATGGCGGACATGGAATCGGCGCTTGGCCTGCCGGTCTCGGCCACCGTGGTGAGCAACGGCCCGAAGTCGGTCATCGCCTCCAACGAGGGGAAGCCGATCATCACCAAGTTCCCCAAGGAGAAGATCTCCGACGACCTGCACGCGGTCGCGCGGCTGGTGACCGATGGCGGCAGCCTGGCGACCGCATCGGCCGCGGCCCCGGCGTCGCGTCGCTGGTGGAGCCGCATCGTCACCAGGCCCACCCAGGCCTGATTCCTCCGGGTCTCCCTGCCCCGCGTGAGGCGCGGCGCCACGGCGCCGCGCCTACCGTTCCGCTCGTGGAATGCCCCGCCCACGGCGCCGCGTTGCGCCAGCCGGGCGCGTTTGCCATGATGCGCGCGCCGTGCCGACCTATGACTACCAGTGCCGTTCCTGCGAGCGCGTGATCGAGGTCATCCACCCGATGGCCTCGGACGGGCCCTCGATCTGCGAGCAGTGCGGCGGCACGCTGCGGCGCATTCTCTACCCGACGGGCATCATCTTCAAGGGATCGGGCTTCTACTCGACCGACTCGCGTTCGAGCTCCACGAGCACGAAGCCGACCGGGACGACCGCCACGCCGGCGAGCAGCGATGGCGCCCCGGCGTCGTCGACGCCCTCCACGCCGAAGCCAGAGACGAGCTCTTCCTCTTCCTCGGACTGACCGGTCGCGCCGATCAGGCGGACTGGGCCTGCCGGGTGCCGCAGCGGCGGCAGAAGCGAGCATTCGCCGAAAGCGACAGGCCGCACTGTCCGCAGCTCTGGACGCCGATGTTCGCCGCGGCGGCTGCCACCTCGCGCGCCGAGGCATCCCAGAAGGCGCCACGTGCGGAAAGCTCGATCGGTGTCGGCGCTGCTCCACGCGAGCGGTAGGGGATGACCGCGGGGCGTTCCGGCGAGACCGGTCCCTCGCCCGGATCGCCCAGCCCGAGCAGATCCAGCTGGGCACGGCGGGCGGCGACCTCGGGGCTCGCATCTTCGGCGGCAACAGGCTGATCGGGAGCGTCGGGCGCCGGTGGGGCCGTCTGCGGCGGGAATCGGAGAATCGTCTCGTGAATCGGCGCGATGCGAGGCGCGGCCGGGACGTCGGGCGCACTCGGGGGTTCCGCGGCCGCCGCGGCCATCGGCTCTTCCACCGGCTCGGCGGGAAGCTCCTCGGCGGCGACGGGCTCCGGCTCCGGCTCGACCTCGGCCGCCATCGGCTCCGGCTCGACCTCGGCCGCCATCGGCTCCGGCTCGGGCTCGACCTCGGCCGCCATCGCCTCCGGCTCGGCGGCTGCCGCGAACGGGTCCAGCTCAGGCTCGACCTCGTAGGCGGCGTCCTCGTCCCACGCGACGACGCGGAGAGGCCGCTGCTCGGCGACCGCCGGTTCAGGCTCCGGCTCGAAGGCGGGCTGCGCTTCGGCGGCGACCCATTCCGGTTCAGGCTCCGGCTCGAAGGCGGGCTGCGCTTCGGCGGCGACCCATTCCGGTTCAGGCTCCGGCTCGAATGGACTGGCCGGCTCCGGCTGCTCGGCCACCACCGGCTCCGGCTCGATCGCGACCACGGGTTCCGGAGCACGTTCGATGGCGACCACTGGTTCCGGCTCTGGCTCGGCTTCGGCGACCACTGGTTCCGGCTCGGCTTCCGCGAGGAGGGGCTCGGGCTCCGCCTCGGCTTCGACGATGACGGGTTCGGGCTCGGGCTGCGGCTCGGGAGCGGGCGTGCCTTGCGCGACGACGTCGTCGGCCGTCGGCCAGTCGTGGACTGCGTGGCCGTTCGCCGCCGGCGCAGCGTTGACGTCGATCGTCGGCCAGCCGTCGAGCCCGAGGCGGCGCTGGAGGTCGTCCTGGGCCATGATCGGCTGGTCGTCCATCGGGCCGGTTGCGGACGGAGCGCTGCCCTGCGCGAACGAGGCCGCCAGGCGCTCGGAGAGGTCATCGGTGCCCGCCACCGGCGCGCACGTCCGGCATCGCCCCTCGGCGTCGTTCCAGCAGTTCAGGCAGGTGTACTGGCGACAGCCGATGCAGAAGTTGAACGACTCGTGGAACGCCTCGAGCTGGGCGGCGGCGAGCTGCTCCTCCTCGGTTCGCATGGCGTCGCCCATCGCGTCGCCGAGTGCGTCCTGGCTGGTGAGGTAGTTCTTCAGGCCGCCGATGAACCCCCGCGTCTTGCGCAGGGGGTTCAGCCGGGTCGGCGCCTTGAACTCGTAGCGCGTTCCGCAGCGTTCGCAGAAGGACTCAGTGAGAGTCTCTACCAATGGTGGTCTCGACCTGTGCGTTTCGGGGTCCCGAAGTATAGCCATCGCGTCCAGCGGACCTGAATGGCCGCATCGGACTGCGTCGAACGGCCGTTCGTACTCCGCGTGCTAGGATCGGCCGCGATGGGCATCCTGTCGCGCGTCGAGTCGTTTCTCGAGCGGTTTCTCGAGGCTCCGGCCGGCCGGCTCGGGGCGTCGATCCAGCCAGTCAGCCTGGCGAAGCGCATCGAACGCGCCATGGACACGAACAAGACGTACGGCGACGCGGGGGTGATCGTGCCGAACCAGTACGACCTCCACCTCCACCCGTCGGACTTCGCGGCGTTCGCCTCGTACCGGTCCTCGCTGGAGGACGATCTCGGGCACGGGGTGCTCGCCCGCGCCCGCCACGAGCGGTACACCCTGGTCGCGCGCCCCAGGGTGCGCATCCTCTCCGACGAGGGGACCCGCCGCGGCGAGATCCGGGTTGCGGCCAACGTGGTCGACGAGCGCGGCGATCGGATGCAGGAGGCATCGCCGATGCCGTCCAGCTCCGACACCATGGTGTTCAACCGGCCCGCCGGCGCCGACGCGCCCGACTCCGCTCGGCGGGCCTATCTGCTGGTCAGCACGCGCGGCAGCCAGGCGGTGCAGTTCGACCTGGGTGGCCACCTCATCGGCGTCGGCCGCGCCAGCGACAACGACGTGATCGTCGACGACCCGATGGTGAGCCGGCATCACTGCCAGCTCAGGCTCCAGCACGGTGCGTACGGCTTCACCGACCTCGGCAGCCGCAACGGCTCGACGGTGAACGGCCAACCGGTGAGCCAGGTCGCCCTCGGGCCCGGCGACGTGATCCGCATCGGCGACACGGAGATCGAATTCCAGGTGCGCGGGTGACCGGCGACATCCTGCGGCTGCTCCTGCTCGCCCTCCAGCTCGGCTTCGTCGCCCTGCTCTATCTCGTCCTGCTGCGGTTCGCCGGGTCGCTGCTCAAGGACCTGCGCAACGCGGAGGACGTGCAGATTGCTTCCCGCTCGGGCATCGGGCGCCTCTCCGTCCTCGAGTCGCCCGAGGACGAGCCGCAGTCCGGCAGCACCATCGCCCTGGGGCCGATCAACTCCATCGGCCGCAACGTGAACAACACCATCTACGTGGAGGACGACTTCGTGAGCGCCACCCACGCGATGCTCACCTTTCGGGGGCGCAGCTGGTTCGTGGAGGACCAGGGCAGCACCAACGGGACGTACGTCAACGGCCACCGCATCGATCGGCCGGTGGCCCTGAGCTTCGGCGACGAGCTCACCGTGGGGCGCGTCCGGATGCGGCTCGAGCGGTGACGCGTCGCTGATGCGGATCGCCTGGCGCGGTGCCGAGCTCCGGCTGCTGCTGCCTGCCCTGCTGCTCGTCCCGCTCGGCTTCATCGTCACGCACATCGCGCTGAGCGGAACCTTCGAGCCCGGCCCCCTGGAGCTCGCGCTGGGCTACGTCGGGCTGTTCGTCCTGGCGCATCTGGTCCTGGTGGCCTTCGGCCATCGCGGCGACCAGCTGATCCTGCCCGCGGTGGGGGCGATGGGCGGCATCGGCCTGATCATGCTCAACCGCCTGCCCCAGGACCTGGCCGGTACGCGCGCCTTCGGGCTGGAGCTCGGCATGGCCGAGACGCAGCTGCTCTGGTTCGCGGTGGGGATCGTGGCCATGCTGGTGATCGCCATCGGCCTGCGCGACCACGGCATCCTGCGCCACTACAAGTACTCCTGGGCCGCCATCGGCATCCTGCTGCTGGCCGGCACGCTCCTGTTCGGCTACGAGGTGAACGGGGCGCGCCTGTGGGTGAACCTCGGGCCGGTGAGCGTGCAGCCGGGCGAGTTCCTGAAGATCGTGCTGGTCGTCTTCATCGCCGGCTACCTGGCCGAGACGCGCACCCTGCTCACCAGCGCCCGGATGCGGATCGGCTTCCTCTCGATCCCGCCGCTCCCGTACTTCCTGCCGATGCTCGCCCTGTTCGGCGTGGTCATGCTGATCATCGCGCGCCTCAACGACCTGGGCACGGCGCTCCTCTTCTTCGGCATCTTCCTCACCATGCTGTTCGTGGCGACCGGGCGGCGCAGCTACGTGCTCATCGGCCTGCTGCTGTTCGTGGCCGGTGCATTCGTGGCCTATCAGCTGTTCGGCCACGTCCAGCTGCGGGTGAACGTGTGGCTCGACCCGTTCGCCGATCCCCTGGGCGCGGGATTCCAGCCGGTGCGCGCGATCTACGCGCTCGGCCGCGGCGGCATCTTCGGCGAGGGGCTCGGCCAGGGGCTGGTCACGCTGGGCGGCGGCCTGACCATCCCGTTCGTGCACACCGACTTCATCTTCACCGCCATCGCGGAGGAGCTCGGCCTGCTTGGGGCGTTCGCTCTCCTCGGGTTCGCGGCCGTGCTCGTGTTCCGCGGCCTGCGCATCGCGGCGCTCGCCCGGGACGACTTCGGCGGGCTGCTGGCCGTCGGGCTGACCGCCAGCCTGGGGCTCCAGACGCTGATCATCATCGGCGGCAACACCAAGCTCATCCCGTTGACCGGCATCACGCTGCCGTTCGTCAGCTACGGCGGCTCGAGCGTGCTCGCCAGCTTCATCATGCTGGGCCTGCTCCTCGCGGTCAGCCACCGGAGCGCCATCGGGACCGATGAGGAGCCCAGGTCGTGATCGCGACCAACGTCCGACGGCTCGGCTTCTACCTGATGCTCAGCTTCGCCCTCGTGTCGGGCAGCGTGGTCTGGTGGCAGGTGCTCGAGGCCCCGGCCCTCGCCACGCGCGCCGACAACCCGGAGGTCATCGCCGCCCGTCGCAGCCTGCTGCGGGGAACGATCTTCGATGCCGGCGGCCAGGTGCTCGCCTCGTCGGAGGTGATCGACGGACTGAGCCGGCGGACCTACACCGACCCGGCCTTCACCCACGTCATCGGCTACTCGAGCTTCCGATTCGGGAGCACGGGAATCGAGCGCGCCTTCGAGGACCTGCTCGTCGGCCAGGCCGATCCGAATCCCCTGCGCCAGCTCGTCAGCGACGTGCTCGATCGGCAGCCGCAGCCGCGCGACCTGACGCTCACCATCGACCGACGGCTCCAGGATCTGGCCGCCGCGGAGCTCGGCGAGAATGCGGGCGCGGTGGTGGCCCTGGACCCCGCGACCGGGGCGATCCTGGCGATGGTCTCGTCGCCCACCTTCGACGCGACGCCGATCTCCGGTGATCCCGACGTCGCGCAGGAGCCGATGGATGCGCTTCGCGAGGACCCATCGGAGCCGCTCCTGGCGCGGTCACGGCAGGGAACGTACGTGCCCGGCTCGATCCTGAAGGTCTTCACCGCCGCGGCCGCGCTCGACGCGGGGGTGATCACGCCCTCGACCACCTTCCCGGACCAGCCGCGCCAGGAGACCGAGGGCTTCGTGGTCGACGGCTTTCCGATCCGCGAGCACGACCTCGGCGGGGTCGAGCCGGCCCTGTGGCCGCTGTCGGAGGCGATGCAGGTGTCGAGCAACATCTACTTCGCGCACGTCGGGCTTGAGCTCGGGGGAGAGGCGATGCTGACCTACGCCCGCCGCTTCGGGTTCTGCGGGCCGCTCGAGATCGGGCCCCCGGACCGGGCACTGTCGGTGGCGCCGAGCTTCCTCACCGAGCCGGCTGACGGCGACTGCGGACCGACCTCGGGCGACGCCGAGCTGGCCAGCGCCGCCTTCGGGCAGGGCCAGGCGGTCGCCACGCCGGTCCAGATGGCGCTCGTGGCCGCCGCGATTGCCGGCGACGGCGTGATGCCGCATCCGTACGTGGTCCGCGACGTCCGACCCCACAGCGAGAACGGGACACCGACCGACGAGGTCCTCGAGCGGTTCACCTCGCGGGGCGGGACGCGCGTGATCAGCACCGAGGCGGCGCGCCAGACGCGGGCGGCGATGGTCGATGCGGTGAACGGGGAGCTCGGGCGCGCCTACGCCGGCCAGGCGGACATCACCCTGTACGGCATCACCGAGGACCGTTCGGCCGGCAAGACGGGGACGGCCCAGCTGGGCGGGGAGCAGGCGCCGCACTCGTGGTTCATCGGCTTCGCGCCGGCCCAGGAGGGAGGGGAGCCGGTCATCGCCATCGCCGTCCTCATCGAGAGCGGCGGGTCGGGATCGGATCGGGCCGCGCCGATCGCCGGCCGGCTGATGGCCGAGTACCTCGCCATGCGCGGCTCCGGCGGATGACGCAGATGGCCATGCCTGAACCGATCCGTAACGTCGTGGGGTATTGTTCTGCGAGGGTCAGCGCTCGTCCGCCCGCGCACCGCGACCCATGCAGGGGAGCCCCGCCATCGTGAACAACGTCCAGCAGCCCGCCGAACGCGTCATCGCCAGCGTGGAGCGCGTCATCGTCGGGAAGCACGTCGAGGTCCGCATGGCGCTCGTGGCGCTCCTGTGCGAGGGCCACATCCTGATCGAGGACGTGCCCGGCGTCGGCAAGACGATGCTGGCCAAGGCGCTCAGCCAGAGCATCGGCTGCAGCTTCCGTCGCATCCAGTTCACCCCCGACCTGCTTCCGTCCGACGTCACCGGCCTCTCGATCTTCAACCAGAAGACGACCGAGTTCGAGTTCCGGCCCGGGCCGATCATGGCCCAGGTCGTGCTGGCCGACGAGATCAACCGCGCCACGCCGAAGACGCAGAGCGCGCTGCTCGAGTGCATGGAGGAGCGCCAGGCGACCATCGACGGCGTGACCCACCCCATGCCGAGCCCCTTCCTCGTCATCGCCACCCAGAATCCGATCGAGTACGAGGGCACCTTCGCGCTGCCCGAGGCGCAGCTCGACCGCTTCATGCTCCGCCTGCAGCTCGGCTACCCGAAGCCGATGGAGGAGCTCGTCATCCTCGACGAGCAGAAGCGCAGGCACCCCCTCAACGAGGTTGAGCAGGTGCTCGGCGTCGAGGAGCTGCGCGTCATGCAGGCGGCCATCAAGGAGGTCTACGTCGACCAGGCGGTGGCCGAGTACATCGTCCGCCTGGTGACTGCGACGCGGGACCACCCCGACGTGTACCTCGGCGCATCGCCGCGCGGATCGATCAACCTCTACCGCGCCTCCCAGGCCTATGCCGCGCTCGCCGGACGCGACTACGTCATCCCCGACGACGTCAAGGCGCTCGCGGTGGCCGTGCTCGCCCATCGGCTGATCGTGAAGAGCCAGGCGTCGCTGCGCGAGGTCGACCCGACGCAGATCGTGCGCGAGATCCTCGCCTCGATCCCGGTGTCGGAGGCGGCGGCCGCGGCCGCGGAGACGAACCGGGCTCGGATCTCCTGAGGCGACGCCATGGGGCTCTTCAACCGGCACCTGCGGCTCCTCTTCCTGGTCACCCTGCTGGTGGTGGTCGCCTTCAGCACGGGCCTCGACTTCTTCTTCTTCCTCGTCTACCTGACCGCCGCCATCGGCATCGGCGCCTGGTTCTACGCGCGGCGCGGGCTGACCGGGGTGCGCGCCGACTATCGGGTCATCAACCCGCGCACCCATGTCGGTGAGCTGCTCCAGGCGATCTACCGCGTCGAGAACCACGACCGCGTGGGCAAGCCGTGGATCGAGTGCTGGAACGAATCGACGCTGCCGAACAGCCTTCCGGGCCGGGTCGTCGGGCTTCCGTCGCGCAGCACGCGGCAGTGGCTGGCCAAGGTGACCCTGACCCGGCGAGGGAGCTTCCGCCTCGGCGCCCTGCGGGTGCGCACCGGTGACCCGTTCGGCCTGTTCAGCACCGAGATGCAGGTGGGCCAGCCGACCAGCGTCGTCGTCTTTCCCGAGGTCGTGGCGCTCCCGCACTGGCGCCTGCCGCCGTCGCCGATCGACGGCACCACCCCGATCCGGCGCCGCTTCGAGGCGGCCACGCCCCTGGTGAGCAGCGTTCGGCCCTACGTGCACGGCGATGCCATCAACCGCATCCACTGGCTCTCCAGTGCCCGGCACAGCGAGCTGCTGGTGAAGGAGTTCGACCTGGAGCAGGCCGCCGACCTGTGGATCCTGCTCGACCTCGACCGCGGCGTGCACGCCGGCGTCGGGAACGATGCCTCGGTCGAGACCGCCGTGACGGTAGCCGCGTCGGTTGCCATGCGCACCCTGGCGGACAACCGCGCGGTGGCGATGACGGCCTCGGCGCGGCGCATCCAGGTCCACCAGCCCGACCGTGGACCCCGCGTTGAGCAGAAGCTGCTGCACCTGCTGGCCAACGTCCAGGCCGATGGGGGTCACTCCCTGGCCGAGGTGCTCACCGCCACCCTGCCGCAGCTGCGGCGCGGGATGACGCTCTGCATCGTGACCGGCTCGACTGATCGGACGTGGGTGCGTGGGCTGTCGGCGCTCAGGCGTCGTGGGGTCGCGGCACTCGTCATCCTGCTCGACCGGGCGTCCTACATCGGCGTCGAGCCGGACGATCAGTCACGCGCGGAGCTCGCCGCCGTCCGCCACGCGCTGGCGGAGTACGACGTCATGCACCGGCTCGTGCGCCGCGGCGACGACATCGCCGAGGCGATCGGTGGGAGGGCCCCTGCCCGTGCCTGACCTCCGCGAGCGATTCCTCTATCCGCGGGCGGGCTGGCTGAGCCTCGGGCTGCTCGTGGTCATGGCGTTGGCGCTGTCCTGGTCGCTCCAGGGGGCCGCGTGGCTCGAGCAGATGGACTATTTCGTCCCGCTCGGGATCTGGGCGGTGGTCATCGGCGGGCTGCTGGGCATGCTCCGCACCACGATCGTCGCCACCATCCCCGCCGGCGCCGTCGCCGGCGCCGCGCTGCTGATCTGGATGATCGGCGGCGAGTACTACACCGCCTTCGACGACCTCACCCGGCTCCTGGTGCTGCGCGGCGACCTGATCGAGTGGACGTCGATCGTGGTGCGCACCGGCTATCCGCCGCAGATGTCGCCGTACGCGCTCGGCCTCGGCGTGCTGATCTGGACGACCGCCTTCACGGCCGCCCACGCGGTCTTCCGCCGCCACCGGGTGCTCGACGCCATCCTGCTCATGGGGGTCGCGCTGATCGCGAACCTGTGGGCCACGCTCACCGACCTGTTCGGCCACCTGCTCCTGTTCGTGATCGCCGCCCTGTTGCTCTGGCTGCGGTCGTCGCTGGTGACCCGGCAGGACGGCTGGCAGCGTCGCCGCGTCAACGAGACCCTGGAGGTGCCGCCGGCGATCATGCGATCGGGGATCATCGTGGCCGGGCTCTCGGTCGTCCTCGCCTGGATGCTGACCAGCGTGGCGGTGGCCGCGCCGCTCACCGGGGCGTGGCGCAACCTCGACGGGGTGTGGACCGACTTCCGCGACCAGGTCGAGGGGGTCTTCGGCGGCCTGACCAACCCTGCGGCGCGGATCAGCGGCAACACCTTCGGATCCTCGTTCATCGTCGAGGGCGACTGGGTGAGCAACGACGAGGAGGTGCTCCAGCTGGCCGCCGAGCGGCCGCTCTACCTGCGCACGACCACCTACGACGAGTACAACGGACGTGGCTGGTCGCGACGCGAAGGGCCTCGGCGCGGCGTTGCGGCCGGGGACCCGCTGTTCACCACCTTCACATCCGAGCGACCGACGGTGGAGGAGGGGCACCGCCCCGAGCTGATCACCATCGAGATGCTGCAGACGTTCGGCCGCCACCTGTTCACCGCCGGCTCGCCGCTGGAGATCTACGCCCCCTCGGTCATCTACGAGCCGAACGCGCTGCCGCTGCTCGGCGGCCTCGAGGCGCCGAACGCGCTGGGAGCGGGCGAGTCGTACCAGGTGCTGGTCCTCGTGTCGGAGGCCACCGAGGCGGATCTCGGGGCGGCGGGCACCGACTATCCCCAGGCCGTCAGGGATCTCTACCTGGGGACGCCGGGGATCACCGATCGGGTCGCGCAGCTCGCGGCGGAGATCGTCGAGACGGCCGGGGCGGAGAACCCGTACGAGCAGGCGGACGCCCTGGCGCGCTACCTCCGAGGCAGCACCTTCGAGTACTCACCGACCGGTTTCGAGATCCCGCGGGGTGGCGACCTGGTGGACACCTTCCTGTTCGGCCAGGGCAACCGCACCGGCTACTGCCAGATGTTCGCCAGCGCGATGGTGCTCATGGCGCGGTCGGTCGGGCTGCCGGCTCGCGTGGCCGTCGGCTTCGCCCCCGGCGAGTCCGCCGGCGACGACCTGTGGCTGGTGCGCGAGGCGAACGCACACGCGTGGGCCGAGATCTACTTCCCGGGGCACGGCTGGCAGATCTTCGAGGCGACGAAGTCGATCAACCCGAGATTCACCCGCGCCTCCGGCGACCCTGCGTCGCCCCGTCTCCCGTCCGGTGCCGGGGTCGACCCGTGGCTGGAGGTCGAGCTGCCGCCGGAGTTCTACCGCGGCGGGACGCCGCTCGCGTCCCCGGACCCCGTCGAGGGCGCGATCGACCCGGCCAACCCCGACCAGGATGCCGCCGATGTCGCGGCCAACCGGCTGGGCAACGCGATCCTGATGGTCGTCATCATCCTGCTGGGTGTCGCGTTCGTGTGGCTGCAGATGCGCCGGAATCGGCGCCGGTGGCGGCTTCTGCCGGCGGGGGAGCGGGCGTGGCGGCACCTGGCGGCCGCCGCCGAGCGCGCCGGCATCGGGCCGCGCCCGGCCGAGACGATCTACGAGTACGCCGGATGGCTCGAGGACCAGCTTCCGGAGCACGGTGAGCCGATCCGCCAGGTGGCCGACGGCAAGGTCTGGCAGTCCTACTCGGGGCGGAAGCTCAACTTCGGGGCGTCGAAGCGCCTCGACCAGGCGTGGGCGCGTCTGCGCCTCCCGCTCCTCGGCCTCGCGATCCGGCGACGGTTCCGCCGATTCGTGCGACGCGACGACGCTCCCTGAGGCTCGGTCAGAGCGCCAGCGGTCGGCCCTCGGACTCGTCGACGTGGGTGAGCTCGCGGCCGAGCAGGTGGCGCGTGTCGTTCCACCGATCCAGGCGCCAGCGCGCGTCGAGCAGGGTGGCGACCCCGATCGAGGCGTTGTCGACGTCGAGGGCCCACGAGCGATCGTCGGCGAGGTCGAACAGCAGCCGGGCGAGGATCCGCATCGTCCCGCCGTGGCTCACGAGGCAGACGGCTCCCTCCGAGCTCTCGAGCTCGTCGAGGACCGCGCGCAGGCGGGCCGTCGCCGCGTCGATCGGCTCTCCCCCGGGCGGCTGGCGGACGCCCGCGGCCTCGCGCCAGGCGCGGTAGCGCCGCGCATCGGCCACCTCCAGCTCGGCATGGGTGCGGCCCTCCCACTCTCCCTGCCCGATCTCCATCAGGCGATCATCGGGCTCGACGGGAACGCCTGAAGCGGAGCCGATGGCGGCCGCCGTCTGCGCGGCGCGGGCCAGCGACGAGCTGACGATGCGGACCGGCCGGAGCAGGTCGTCCGCCGCGATCCGCTCGGCCACCAGCTGGGCCTCGTGCCGGCCGACGTCGGAGAGGGGCGGATCCAGGTGGCCCTGGAAGCGTCCCTCGCGGTTCCAGTCGGTGACCCCGTGCCGGACGACGACGAGGCGGGTATCGCTCACCGAGCGGCGGCGGCCGAGGTGTCGTAGGCGTCGCGGGCAGCTCGGGCGGCCGCAGCCGCATCGGCCTCGACGCCGAACTCGGGAAGCGTCGCGGCCATCAACTCGAGCGCCTCGGCCATCTCGTCGATCCCGACCTCGCCCATGTGCCCGAAGCGCAGGATCTTCCCGGTCCACTTGCCCTGGCCGCCGGCGATCACCAGGCCGCGGCCGCGCATCGCGGCGTTGAAGGGTCCCCATTCGACGCCGTCCGGGACCCAGGCGGCGGTCACGGTGGCTGAGCGGTCCTGCGGCGCCGCGACAAGCCGCAGGCCGAGCGACTCGAGCCCTGCGGCGACCCCCTCGGCGATGGCGGCATGGCGGGCCCAGGTACGCTCGCGGCCCTCGGCGCGGAGACGCTGGACGCCGATCCGCAGGCCGTAGAGCACCGTGATGGCCGGGGTCCACGGCGTCTGGCCCTTGGCGGCCCACTGCCGCGCCTCGGCGAAGTCCCAGTAGAAGCGCGGCATGCGCGCGGTTTCGCCGGCCTGGACTGCCCGCTCGCCGAGCGCCGCGATCGCGATCCCCGGCGAAGCCATCCACGCCTTCTGGCTGGCGCTCACCACCAGGTCGACGCCCCAGGCGTCCATCTCGAACGGCATGGCGCCCAGGCCGCTGATGCCGTCCACCAGCAGCAGCGGGTCGCCGGGCGCGGCACGGACGACGCTTGCGATCGCCTCGAGGGGATTCGCCACCCCGGTCGAGGTCTCGTTGTGCGTGACCAGCACGGCCCGGTAGGGGCCGCCGGTCGCCAGGCGCTCGCGGATCGTTTCCGGGTCGGCGGCGGTGCCCCACTCGAAGGGCAGCGGGTCGACATCGGCTCCGAAGGCGCTCGCGATCTTCGCGAACCGGTCGCCGAACGAGCCGATGTTCACCGACAGCACCCGGTCGTCCGGCGACAGCGTGTTCACGACGGCCGCCTCCAGCGCTCCGGAGCCCGATCCGGTGAGGAGCAGCACCTCGCCGCGCGTCCCGATCAGCTCGGCCAGGCCGGACGAGGTCTCGCGCAGCAGCTCGGCGAACTCGGTGCCGCGATGGTCGACCATCTGCATCGCCTGCGCGTCACGGACGGCCTGGGGGATCGGCGTCGGACCGGGGGTCCGGAGATTCTGTTCCATGCGCGGCATCATAATCGGCCCATGCCCCGTCGCCAGCGACCCGATCCGACCGAGCCGCTGTTCGACGCCTCGGTCGCCGCCGATGCGCCGCTTGCCGCCCGGATGCGACCCCGGACGCTCGAGGAGTTCGTCGGACAGCCGCACCTGGTGGGCGACGACGGCGCGCTCACGCGCGTCGTGAAGCCCGGGCACCTCCCGTCGATGGTGCTGTGGGGGCCGCCCGGGAGTGGGAAGACGACGTTGGCCCGCCTCCTCGCCGATCGGGCCGGCGGCTCGTGGCGCCAGCTGTCGGCGGTCACCTCGGGCGTGGCCGACGTCCGCGCCCTCGTCGCCGAGGCAAAGGCGCTGCGCGAGGCCGGCGGCCGCACGGTCGCCTTCATCGACGAGCTGCATCGGTTCAACAAGAGCCAGCAGGACGCGCTGCTGCCGCACGTCGAGGATGGCACCATCTCCCTCATCGGCGCGACGACCGAGAACCCGTACTACGAGATCAACTCGCCGCTCCTGTCCCGGATGCGGGTCTACCGCCTCGAGCCCCTGGACGCCGATGCGCTCGGCGCGATCGTCGACCGCGCACTGGCCGATGCGGACCGCGGCCTTGCCGGTGGGGCGAGGCTCACCGACGAGGGCCGCGCGACCTTGCTGGACCTCGCCGGCGGCGACGCGCGCCAGGCCCTCAACGTCCTCCAGTCAGCGACGATCACCGCCGGGGATCGGGAGATCGGCGCGGAGGAGGTCGCGGAGGCGGCGCAGCAGCGACTGCTGGCCTACGACCGGGTCGGTGACCAGCACTACGAGGCGGCATCGGCCTTCATCAAGTCCATGCGCGGCAACGACCCGGACGCCGCCCTCTACTGGTTGGCGAGCATGGTGGCGGCGGGGGAGGATCCGACGTTCATCGCGCGCCGGATCGTGATCGCCGCGTCGGAGGACGTGGGAAACGCCGATCCGCGGGCCCTTGGGCTGGCCGTGGCGGCGATGCAGGCCACCGAGATGATCGGCCTGCCGGAGGCGCAGTACGCGCTCGCCCAGGCGGCCGCGTACGTGGCATCGGCGCCGAAGTCGAACCGGGCGGGGGCGGCGTACTTCGCTGCGCTGGCCGAGATCCAGGAGAAGGGACGGCTGCCGGTGCCGCTCCACCTGCGCCCCAGCTCGCACCGGCGGCTGGCGCGTGAGCAGGGCTACGGCAAGGGCTACCTCTACCCGCACGACTACGCCGATGCCGACGTGGACCAGGAGTACCTGCCCGACAACCTCGTCGGCCGCGTCTTCTACGAGCCTTCGGAGGAGGGCCTCGAGCTCAAGATCGGGGAGCGGCTCCAGCGGCTGCGCCGGCTCCGTCTCGAAGCACGGCGGGGCGGCAAGGCCTGATCGGGGACCTCAGCGGAAGAGGTCGAGCGCCACGAAGAGGAACCAGGCGAGCAGCAGGAGCGCCGCCATCACGGCACTCAGGATGCCGATGCTGCGGAGGTCGCGCTCGACGTAGTGGTACTCGGCGCGGTCGGCGGACGAGAGCTGGGAGCGACCGCCGCCCGCCACGACCGGCGTCATCCGGCGCGGCGGCGTCAGCGAGGCTGCCTCGCGGGCGTCAGGCGTGCCGACCGGAGGAACCGCCTGAGGCCCGACCGGCGGCTGGGGCGTCCGGGGCGGACGCGGGACGTTGCGCTGGCGTGCCTTGCGGCTGCTGGCCTTACCGGCTCGACGTGCCATGGATACCTCGCGGGTCTCGGTGATGACGGCATCCCGCGGTCGGGTAGGAAACCGCGGGACGTCTATGATACCGCCGATCCGATGCCCGATCTCAACCGCCTCCTGCTCGACAACCTCGCGCTCGTGTTCGGCGTGCTGGCCGCGTTCGTCGTCCTGCTGCTCCTCGCCGTCCTCGCGATGAGCGCCCGCCTGGGGCGTGCGACGCGGGCGTACCGCGAGATCGCGCGGGGCGCCGACGGCGCCTCGCTCCACGACCTGCTGGCCGGCAACGCATCGGCCGTCGAGCGCGCGTCGGAGCGGATGAGCGATATCGAGGCGATGCACGGGCTCATCGACGCGCGCACGCAGCGCAGCCTCCAGCACATCGGCATGGTGCGCTTCAACCCGTTCGAGGACACGGGCTCCGACCAGAGCTTCGCCATCGCCCTGCTGGACGATCGGCGAGACGGCGTCGTGATCAGCAGCCTCCACGGGCGCACGAACACCCGCCTGTTCGCGAAGCCGGTTGCCGATGGCGGCTCCACCCACAACCTGTCCGATGAGGAGGCGGAGGCCATCCGCATCGCCGTCGAGGGGACCCGCCCGCAGTGACGATCGGGTCGATCGACACCGAGCAGCGTCGCGTCGCGCAACGCCTCGTCCTGGCGGCGCTGCGGAAGTTCCACAAGGAGCAGCCGATGTCGGTTGACCTGCGCGTGGACTCGCTGGTCACCCGCGTGCGCTCGGCCGCCGGACGCAAGCCGCCACCGCGCCATCGCGGCGCCACCCCGCTCACGCTGGACGACGCCGACCTGCGCCGGGTGATTGACGAGATGGCCGATGACGGCCGGCTGTCCCGCAACGGTCGTCGCGTCGGGCTGCCGGACACGCGACCGACCATGGACCCCGAGACGGCCGAGCGCGTCGATCGGCTGCTGGACGGACTGCGGGCCGCCGGCGCCGAGCCACCGCGCGTCGACGGTCTCGCGGGACGTCTCGGGATCACTCCCACGGTGGTCGACCAGCTGCGGGCCGGCGGCGTGCTGCGTCAGATCGCGCCGGGGATCGACTACCCCGCGGACGTGTGGTCAGCGCTCCTCGCGCGGGTCGAGGGCATGGGCCGCTCCCTGTCGATCGCCCGCGTCCGCGACGAGCTCCACACCTCGCGTCGCCACGCCGAGGCCATCCTGGCGGCGGTGGGAGCGGTGCCGCCGCCCGCACACCGCCGATCGACGCGACAGCCGTACCGGCGGCCCCGACCCCGCGGCTGATCGGCTCAGCGATCGGTGAGGAACACGCGGACCATGCCGCGCAGGCCGGCCTCCCGGGCGGCTCGGTGCTCGGCCTCGACCAGCTGCCGGCCTCGCGCGCGACGCTGGATGATCTCGCCGTACTCGATCGTCGCCCCGATGAGCCCCGCCAGGCTGAGCAACTCGGTCAGGATTAGGTTCGACACGCCCATGCGGACAGGATCGCCCGCACTGCCGCTCCTCACCATGGCCCGGAAGTCCCACGCGCGAACGCGACACGCAACCTGTCCGGTAAGCGGCTGATAACGGCGGGGTGAATCGGTCACCCGCTACCATCGAGGAGATGCCACCGGTCGTCCCGTCGCCCGACCAGCTTCCGATCTTCGAGGAGCTCGTTCCGGCCGTCCGACCCCGCCGGCCGCATCTCCGCATCCAGCCGCCGTTGCTCGCGGACCTCACCGCGCGCCAGCGCAAGGCGGTCACGCACGGAGAGGGCCCCTTGCTGATCGTGGCGGGGGCCGGGACGGGCAAGACGACGGTCATCACGCGGCGCATCGCGTGGCTCATCGCCGAGAAGCGCGCGAAGCCCTCCGAGATCCTGGCGCTGACCTTCACGGATCGGGCGGCGTTCGAGATGATGGAGCGGGTGGACCGCCTCGTGCCGTACGGGCACAACGACGCGCAGATCAGCACGTTCCACGCGTTCGGTGACCGGCTGCTGCGGGAACACGCGTTGGAAGCGGGGCTCTCGGACCGGTCGAGCGTCCTGTCGCGAGCCGAGCAGATCATCCTGCTCCGCGAGCACCTGTTCGCGCTGCCGCTGGACCGATTCCGGCCGCTGGGCGACCCCACCCGCTTCCTTTCGGCGCTGGTTACGCTCATCAGCCGCCTGCGCGACGAGGATGTGACGCCGGAGACCTACCTTGCGGCGGCCCAGCGCCTCGCCGATGCCTCCGCGGCCGATCCCGACGACGAGGCGCTGGCCGATCGTGCCGCCAACCAGCTGGAGCTGGCGCACACCTACGCCGCCTACGAGCGGCTGATGCGGACGACCGATCGGATCGACTTCGGCGACCAGGTCAGCCTGGCGCTCCAGCTGTTGCGGGACCACCCCGAGGTGCTCGCCGAGGAGCGGGCTCGCTATCGGTACATTCTGGTCGACGAGTTCCAGGACACCAACCACGCCCAGTGGGAGACGGTGAAGCTGCTCGCCGCGGAGCACGGCAACGTCACCGTGGTCGGCGACGACGACCAGAGCATCTACCGCTTCCGCGGTGCGGCGCTCGGGAACATCCTGGGCTTCCGCGAGGCGTATCCGAAGGCGACGAGCGTCGTGCTGGTGGACAACTACCGGAGCCGGCAGGCGATCCTGGATGCGTCGCATCGGCTCATCCGGCACAACGACCCGGATCGGCTCGAGGCACGCGAGGGGCTCGACAAGCGCCTGAAGGCGCGAACGAAGTTCCCCCGGCCGGAGCCCGAGCCGGGACCGATCGAGCTGTCCGGGTACACGACCGGCTCCGACGAGGCCGATGCGATCGCCGACCGGATCCGCGCCTCGATGCGTGCCGGCCGTCGGGCGGGCGACCACGCGATCCTCGTCCGTGGCAACCGGGATGCCGACCTCTACCTGCGCGCGCTGAACATGGCGCGCATCCCGTGGCGCTTCAGCGGCACCGCCGGGCTCTATCGGCAGCCGGAGGTGCGGGTCCTCATCAGCTTCCTGCGCGCCGTCGCCGACCCCGACGACTCGATCAGCCTGTACGACCTCGCCACCAGCGAGATCTTCGGCCTCTCGCCGGGGGACGTGACCGTTGCCCTCAACCGCGCGCGGCGCCGCCGGAGCAGCCTGGCGGTCGCGCTCGACGAGGCGGTGCAGCATCCGGAGGACTCGCCGTTCAGCCTGCGGGCCGTGGAAGTGGTGCAGCGGCTGCTGGCGAGCCTCGAGACGCATCGGGCCATGAGCACCGAGCGCAGCTGCGGCGAGCTCCTCTATCACTTCATCTCGAGCTCCGGATGGCTGACGCGCCTGGGCCACGAGGCGCGCGAGACCGGCGAAGAACGCCTCGCCAACGTGGCTCGCTTCTTCGAGATCGTGCGGCGCCAGGGCGGCCTGCTGCGCGACGACCGGCTGCCGTTCCTCGTTGCGCAGCTCGACACGCTCATCGAGACCGGCGACGACCCCTCGACGGCCGATGTCGAGCCGGACGAGGGTGACGCGGTCCATGTCCTCACTTATCACAAGGCCAAGGGCCTCGAGTTCGGTGTCGTGTTCCTGGTCGGCCTGGTGGCGGATCGATTCCCCGGCCGCGAGCGTCGCGACGCTCTCGAGCTGCCCGACGAGCTGCGCCGCGACCCGCTGACCACCGCCGAGGACCAGCACGTGGCAGAGGAGCGGCGCCTGTTCTACGTGGGCATGACCCGTGCGAAGGAGGAGCTCGTCCTGAGCTGGGCCCAGGACTACGGCGGCAGGCGCTCCCGGGCGGTCAGCCAGTTCGTCACCGAGGCGCTCGACCTGCCGCCGGCCACCCCCGCCGATGTCGTGCGTCCCGGGGTGCTCGAGCAGCTGGCCCGCCACGCCGGGTCGCCGCGCGACCAGGCGCCGGTTGCCCCGCGCCCGGCCATCGGGGACAGGCCGCTCTTCCTCAGCTACGGGCAGGTTCACGATTACCTCGAGTGCCCCGCGAAGTACCGATACGGGCACGTGGTACGCATTCCGACCCCCGTCTCGCACCAGATGGTCTATGGCAGGGCGCTCCACGCGGCCGCGCAGGCCTACCACCGCCGCCAGATGGTGGGACGCACGATGGCTGTCGAGGAGCTGCACGCGGCACTCGATGCCGCCTGGGAGAGCGTCGGCTTCCTGACCCGCGAGCACGAGGAGGCACGACGAGCGGCGGCCCACGAGGCAATCGAGCGCTTCCACGCCGAGCAGGAGCGTGACCCGGCACGTCCGACGGCCATCGAGCAGGACTTCACGGTCGCCTTCGGCCGCGATCGGATCCGGGGTCGCTACGACCGGGTCGACCGCGACGAGGCCGGCCGCGTCGTCATCACCGACTACAAGTCGAGCGACGTCCGCGACCTGCCCACCGCCAACCGGCGCGCGCGCGAGTCACTCCAGCTCGGGATCTACGCGCTGGCCCACGAGGCGCAGCACGGGTCGCTTCCCGACGAGCTCGCGCTCCACTTCCTCGACTCCGGCGTCGTCGGGCGCGTCGCGCCGAGCGAGAAGCGGCTCACGAAGGTCCACGACGAGCTGACCACCGCCGCCGAGGGGATCCGGGCCGGGCGGTTCGGGGCGACGCCATCGGCAATGCGCTGCGGCTACTGCCCATTCCGCGAGATCTGCCCCGACGCGTCGCGATGACCGGTCGCCACCGGTTCACGGTCGGAACGCTGCTGCTGTCCGGCATCCTGGCCGTCGTGGTGCTCATCGCTTTCGCGAGCGCGAACTGCCCGGTCGAAACCGAGCTCCAGCCCTGCCCGCAGGCGCCGCGCAACCTCGTCCTCGCCGTCGGGCTGAGCGCGCTCGCGGCGGGCCTGATCGTCACGCCGTTCGCCTTCCTCGGCGAGGTGCTGGCCCGCCGCCGCATCGTCTATCGTGGCGCGTGGGGCCGGGCGGCGCGCCGGGGGACGCTCGTGGCGTTCGTGGTCGCCTCGCTCGCCGGCCTGCGACTCGGTGGCGCGCTGAGCGTCCCGATCGCCATCTTCACCGTCATCCTGGCCGCGGTCGTGGAGTGGTTCCTGGCCCGGCGCGACACCTGACCCATGCGGAGACCCTGATGCCTGAAGCCCCCTCGTCCACCTCGATCGATGCCGCGGTCCGGGAGGTCCTGCCCGAAGCGCTCGAGCTCTCGCACCGCGTGCACGCCAATCCGGAGATCGCGTTCCAGGAGCGCCAAGCGGCCGCGTGGAGCGCCGAGCTGCTCGAGCGGAACGGTTTCGAGGTGACCGCGCCGGTGGGCGGTCTCGACACCGCCTTCGTCGCCCGCTGGGCCGGCGATCGGCCCGGGCCCGTGATCGCGTTCGCCGGCGAGTATGACGCGCTGCCGGAGGTCGGCCACGGCTGCGGGCACAACCTGATGTGCTCGTCGAGCGCCGGCGCGGCCATCGCGGCCGCGGGCGTGGTCGGTCGCGACTTCGGGGGCGAGATCCGCTTCATCGGCACGCCTGCGGAGGAGGCGGGCAATGGCAAGGTGCACCTCATCGGCGCCGGCGTCTTCGACGACGTCGACGTCTGCCTCCAGATCCACCCGGCCGATACGAACGCGGCCGAGTCGCTGTGCCTGGCGGTCACCGAGATCGGCGTCACCTTCCACGGCGTCCTCGCCCATGCCAGCGCCGATCCGTGGCTCGGGAAAAATGCGCTGGACGCCATCGTGCTCCTGCACACCATGGTCGCCCAGTGGCGGCAGCATCTGAAGCCGGGTGAGCGGGTGCACGGCATCATCACCCACGGTGGCGCCGCGCCGAACATCGTGCCCGACCGGACCAGCGGCCGCTGGTACGTGCGCACCCCGATCGACGCCGATCTTGACGCGATGATCGAACGGTTCGGTGCCATGGCCCGCGCGGCGGCCGAGGCGACCGGGTGCACCGTCGAGCTCGAGATGGACCCGACCAACCGATGCCGGACCATGCTCAACAGCCCGACCCTGCTCGAGGTCTGGCGGCGCCATCTCACCGCGGCTGGGGTCGAGGAGGACCCGATGGACCCGAACGCGGGCAGCACCGATATGGCCAACGTCAGCCACGAGGTGCCGACGATCCACCCATATCTGTCGATCGCGCCGCACGGCACCCCGGGCCACTCGCGGGAGTTCGCGGCCTATGCAGGCGGTCCGGAGGGAGATGCCACGCTCGAGCGCGCCATCACCATCCTCGCGGCGACCGCCATCGACCTGATCCGCGAGCCGGCGCTGGTCGATCGAGCCTGGAGCGAGCTCCGCGCGCAGGGAGGCGGTCGAGCGGGCGAAGCGGAGGCATCGGCCTGAGCGACATCCTCGCCGGGCAGCCGGCTGACGAGCGCCTCCTCGCCGAGCTCTACGACCTCGAGCACGACGCGATCGTCGAGGATCTCGGCTTCTACCGGACCTGGGCGCACCGGCATCCGGCGGCCGTCCTCGACCTCGGCTGCGGGTCAGGACGCCTCTTCCGCAGCTTTCTCGATGGCGGCGCCCAGCAGGTGGTGGGGATCGACGGCTCGCCCGCCCTGCTCGAGCGGGCCGCGATGCGCGTCGAGGCTGATGACGTGCTGCGCGCCGCCAGCGCCGATGGCAGGATCTCGCTCGCGATCGGCGACGCGCGGACGGCATCGCGACCCGAGCGGTTCTCGCTCATCGTGCTCGCCGGTGTGATCGCCCACCTGAACGGCCCGGAGGACGCATTGCGCGTGCTTGGCGCAGCGCGTCACCTCCTCCGCCCGGATGGCGTGCTGATCGTGGATCAGCTCGGGCCGGGGGCTCTTCCGGTCGACGACCTGCCGTTGAGCGTCGACTGGGAGCGTCCACTGGGTGATCGGCGCGTGGTGCGCCGCAGCCGACTCGATCGACGCGAGGTGCCGGAAGGGATGCGCGTCGAGTATTCGACGCTCACCGACGTGATGGAGCCCGATGGTACGATTACGCGCCTTCCGGCTGGCTTTCGGCTCTGGTATCCATCTCCGGAGACGACGGTCGCCCTGGCCGGCGAGGCGAGCCTCGAGGTGCTGGCGGCCTTCGGGTCACATGATCTGGAGCCGCTGGACGAGAACAGCGAGCGCTGCATCATCGTGTTGGGTAACGGAAATCGCGGTCCGGGACGGGGTGAGTGATGGCAGGGGAACAGATCCGGCTCCTCTTGGTGGAGGACGTTCCACAGGTGGCGTCGCACGTGCGATCGCTGCTCAACGCCCAATCCCAGATCAAGATGCTCGACGTGGTGACCGCGGGTGACCGCGCAGCCTCCACCGTCGCCGAGGTCAAGCCCGACGTCGTGATCGTCGACGCGCTGCTCCAGGGCCGCGTGAGCGGCCAGCAGGTGGCGGAGGAGATCCGGCGCGCCGAGCCGCAGGTCGGCGTGATCATGCTCACCGTGCCGCAGAACCCGGTCACCGAGAACCCGGACCGCGGCATCGACGCCGTGCTCAAGATGCCGTTCACCGGCTTCGACCTCACCACCATGATCCGCAAGGTGGGGGAGACGCGCGCCGTCGAGTCGGCCCGCGCCGGCTCGCTGGTCGTATCGCTGTTCTCGCCGAAGGGCGGCGTCGGCCGCACCACCCTGGCCTATAACCTGGCGGTCGGGCTGGGCCAGGACCACAAGGTCTGCCTGATCGACGGCTCGCTCCAGTTCAGCGACCTGCGCGGGCTGCTGCGCGTCCCGGCGGTTGCGCCCAGCATCGTCAACCTGCCGACCGACCGCATCCGCGAGCAGGATCTCACCGACATCATGTGGCGCGACCCGTCCGGCATCGACATCCTGCTCGCTCCGCCACGCGTCGAGATGGCGGAGATGGTCACCACGCGGGACATCGAGAAGGTCCTCTCGATGCTCCGCCAGCTCTACGAGTTCGTGATCGTCGACACGCGGGCGGCGCTGAGCGACGACGTGCTGGTCTTCCTCGATTCGGCAGACCTCATCCTCCAGGTCCTCACCTACGACAGCATGGCGATCCGTGGCCTGGCAATGTCCGCCGAGACGTTCGCCGCCATCGGCTACCCGCCCTCGAAGCTGGCGACCGTGCTCAATCGGTCCGATGCCTCGGGCGGGTTCGACAAGGCCGATGTCGAGCAGGCGCTCGGCTCGAAGATCGACTTCGAGGTGGTCTCGGACGGCCGCCTCGTGCTCTCGTCGAACAACGAGGGCGTCGCGTTCATCACCGCGAGCCCCGAATCGCCGATCGCGCAGGGCATGCGTCGCATCGTGGACTCGCTGGCGCAGCACCAGGAGCAGCGGGCGCCGGCGCTCGCTCGGCGCTGAGCCGCCGGATGGCCGCGCACCGCGACCCGCGGCCGATCGGGGTCTTCGACTCGGGCGTCGGCGGGCTCACCGTCCTGGCGGAGCTCCATCGGCGATTGCCCGACGAGGCGACCGTCTACCTCGGCGACAACGCGCGGGCACCGTACGGACCGCGCCCGGCGGACGAGGTCACCCGCTTCACGCTCGAGGCCGTCGACTGGCTCCTCGCCCAGGACGTCAAGCTGCTCGTGCTGGCCTGCAACACCGCCACGTCCCGCGCCCTGCCCGAGGTCCGCCTCCGCTCCGGGGTGCCGGTGCTCGGCGTCGTGCGGCCGGGAGCCGTCGCCGCCGCCGCCGCCACGCGCGCCCGCGACGTCGCCGTGATCGCCACGGCCGGCACCGTGGAGTCGGGTGCCTATTACGACGCCATCGTCGAGGCCGACGGCGCCATCGAGGTCGCGCAGCTCGCCTGCCCGGAGCTCGTCCCGATGGTCGAGGCCGGGATCCTCGACGGCCGTCGCGCCGAATCGGTGCTGCGCGCCTATCTCGAGCCGCTGCACGCCGCCCATCCACGGATGGATACGCTGCTGCTCGGCTGCACGCACTACCCGCTCCTGCGCGGTCCGATCGAGCGGATCGTCGGTCCCGACGTGGCGGTGGTCGACTCGGCCTTCACGACCGCCCTCGCGGTCGAGGACCTGCTCGACGCCCTCGGCTCGCGAGCGCCGGGAGGGACGGCGCCGGTGCATCGCGTGGCCACGACCGGCGACGTCGGTGCATTCGTCACCGTGGCCCACAGGCTCTTCGGCGATGCCCTGCCGGAGATCGAAGCCGTCGAGATCGAGGTGCCGGCGCCCGTTCCCGTAGACTGAGGCGCATGGCACGACACACCGGCCGGCTGGCCTCGGGCATCGTCGTCGGCGGGCTGCTCGCCTTCGGCGCCAGCATCGCCTCGCGCGAGATCATGCGACGCGCCGGCACCCGGCTCATCGACTGGGAGCAGGTCCGGGAGATCGCGCACCGCCGGCTGGGCGACGCCGCGGCGCCGCTCACCGCGCGGCATCGGTCCGAAGCCGAGGCCTTCTATCGCACCACGCTGCTCCGGATCGAGCCGATCGTGTCGGAAGAGATCGGCTCCGAGCTGCCGGAGGCGCTGGAGACACCCGTGGTCGTCGATCGGCTGCAGTGGGTGGACATCAACGTGGCAACGTTCCGCACGCTCTTCGACCGCGTCGAGCATGCGTTCCTCGCCGCCCAGGAAGGTCCCGATACTGCCGGACGCGCCGTTTCGCGGTGGGTGAACCGCGCGGTCGGCAACCAGCAGCTCGGGTTCATGCTCGCCTTCCTCGGGCGGAAGGTCCTCGGGCAGTACGACGTCAGCCTGCTGGCCGCCGGTCCGGCGCGCGGGCGCCTGCACTTCGTGGAGCCCAACATCGTCGCCCAGGCCGCGGCGATGCGGGTGCCGCGCGACGAGTTCCGCACCTTCATCGCGCTGCACGAGGCGACCCACGCCTTCGAGTTCGAGGCGCATCCGTGGCTGCGGCCCTACTTCGCCGACCTCGTGTCGCGCACCGTCGAGCAGCTCGCCGCGGAGTCGGGCGGTCTCATGGAGCGCGTCCGAGAGGCAGTGAGCGGTGGCGAGGGCCACTGGCTGGAGCGGATCATGACCCCCGGCCAGCGCGACACGTTCAACCGCACCCAGGCGCTGATGTCCCTGCTCGAGGGCTACTCGAACCACGTGATGAACGCCGCCGGCGAGCGGATCCTCCCGAACTTCACGGAGCTCCACGATCGCTTCGAGCGTCGCGGCGAGCGCCGCGGAACGGTGGAGCGGGCGATCATGCGCCTCACCGGGCTCGACCTCAAGATGGAGCAGTACGCCGCCGGCGAGCGCTTCGCCGATGCGGTCATCGCACAGCGCGGGCGCCAGTTCCTGAACCGCGTCTGGACCGGCCCGGAGCTGCTCCCCAGCCTCGAGGAGATCCGCGCACCGGATACGTGGATCGCGCGCGTCGAAGGAGCAGAGGCCTGAGCGCGCCATCACGCACCGTTCTCGCCACGCCGCTGCTCGGCTCGCACCTGTCGCGCGAGCTGGTGGCGCGCATCGAGGCCGTCGACGGCGTGCGGGTGGCGCGCATCGCGGCCGACGGGCAGATCCACGGTGACGCGTCCGAGTCGGCGTTCGGCGAGGCGGAGATCCTGCTCCTGGGAACCGTCCCATCCTCGGTCCTCGACAGCATCCTGTCGCGTGCTCCGCGGGTACGCTGGATCCACTCGGCGTCCGCGGGAGTCGACCGCATCGCCACCGCCGCCGTTCGCGACCGGGCACTCACGGTCACCAATGCGCGCGGCGTGTTCAGCCGCCCGATCGCCGAGTACGTGGTGATGATGTCGCTGGCCATCGCCCGGCGGCTGCCGCAGCTGCTGGAGCTCCAGCGGGAGCGGACCTGGCAGCCGCTTCGCGGCCGCGAGCTCTCCGAGCTGACCATCGGCATCGTCGGCTACGGCAGCATCGGCTACGAGGTGGCACGCCTGCTGCGTCCGTTCGGCTGCCGGATCGTGGCGACCCGGCGGCGGCCCGAGCGCGGGGCGGGGGAGGGAGTCGAGGTCGAGCTCCACGGGCTGGATCGCCTCAACGAGGTGCTCGCCATGAGCGACATCGTGGTCGTCGCCGCGCCGCTCACCGAGGACACCGCCGGCCTCATCGGCGCCGAGCAGCTCGGCCAGATGCGCGAGGATGCCTGGCTCATCAACATCGCGCGCGGCCGGCTGCTGGACGAGCTGGCGCTGCGGCGCGCGCTCGAGGCGGGCTGGATCGGCGGCGCGGTGCTCGACGTCTTCAACGAGGAGCCGCTTCCCGCCGACTCGCCGCTGTACCGCACGCCGAACCTGGTGATCACGCCGCACACGTCATGGGCATCGGATCGCGTGGTCGAGCGCAGCGTCGACCTGTTCGTCGACAACCTCCGACTCGACGCGGCCGGTGAGCCACTGCGGAACGTCGTCGACCTCGACGCGGGCTACTGAGTCGATGCAGGTCACCATCGTCGGCGTCCCGGGCAGCGGGAAGACGACCGTCTTCAACGCGCTGACCGGCGGCCACGCCGAGACCGGCGGCTATTCGGGCAGCCGCGCCGCCCCGAACATCAGTGTGGTCAAGGTCCCCGACGAGCGCGTGGACCGCCTGGCGGCGCTCTTCAGCCCGAAGAAGACGACCTACGCCGATGTGACCTACGTGGACGTCGCCATTCCCACCGGGGCCGCCCGCGAGGGCACCGTCAACCCCGATGTGCTGGCCCAGGTGCGCAACGCCGACGCGCTCCTCCACGTCGCGCGCGCCTTCGATGATGCGTCCGCCGCGGTACCGGCCGATCCGTGGCGGGACGTCGACGATCTCGATCTCGAGTTCACCGTGGCCGACCTAGCGGTGATCGAGAAGCGGCTCGAGAAGCTGAAGACGCAGGGCCGCCACGGCTCGCAGGCCGAACGCGAGCTCGCCCAGCGCGAGGAGGAGCTGCTCCTGCGGATCGAGCCGCACCTCTCCGCGGGGAAGCCGATCCGGTCGTTCGGACTCACCGAGGACGAGGAGCTCCTGCTGCGCGGCTACCGGTTCCTGACCCAGAAGCCGGTGCTGGTGGTCCTCAACATCGACGAGGGGCGCCTCGGGGAGGCCGCCGCACTCGAGCTGGCCGGGCGGGACCGATACGTCCAGCCGCAGTCCGATGTCGCGGCGCTGGCCGGCAAGATCGAGGCGGAGATCGGCGAGCTGGCCGAGGACGACGCCCGACTCTTCATGGACGATCTCGGGATCGCCGAGCCGTCGCGCGGCCGCGTCATCCGGCTCACCTACGACCTGCTCGGCCTGTTCAGCTTCTACACCGCCGGCGAGGACGAGTGCCGCGCGTGGACGATCCGGCGCGGTGCCACCGCAGTGGAAGCGGCCGGGGCCATCCACTCGGACCTCGCCCGGGGCTTCATTCGCGCCGAGGTGATCACCGTCGACGACCTGCTCGAGGCGGGGTCGATGGCCGACGCCCGCAAGCGCGGGACCCTCCGCCAGGAGGGCAAGGCATATGAAGTCCGCGAGGGCGACGTGCTGCAGATCCTCTTCAACGTCGGCCGCTGAAGGCGGCATGGTGACGGCGCCACGGCCTTGCGCCGGAGGGTGGACGGGCACGAGACTTCTCTCGTGAGCGATCAAACGTGGGACTCGCCGGGGGCGTCAGCGGGCGGCGCCGATCCGATGGCCGTCCTCGCAGGCCTCGGCGACCTCCTGCAGGTCATCACGCGGCCGGACTTCGACCTGGCCGATGTCCTCCGCACGTTCACCGAACGGGCGGTGGCCCTGGTAGGGGCTGATTCCGGCGACGTGGCCGTACGCGCCGAGGAAGGCTACCGCGTCCTGGCGGTCGTGGGGATGAGTCCTGACTTCGCCCGGGCCCACGAGGGCATGACGTTCGCTCCCGGCCGGGGAACGATCGTCGGACGGGTCCTTCTCGAGGGGAGAACCATTCACGTCCACGACGTGCTTGAGGATCCGGAGTACACGCTCCAGGACCTCCAGCGCAGTGGCGGCTACCGAACGGTCCTTGCCGTGCCGATGATCGAGAACGGCGCGGCCATCGGCGTGCTGGCCACCCAGCGCAACCGCGTCGAGCCATTCGCCGAGGCTGAGATCGAGGTGGTCACGCTCTTCGCCAGCCATGCGGCTCTGGCGCTGCGCACCGCCACCCTGCTCGCGGACGCGACGACGGCGCTCGAGCGCGAGCGCGCCATCAGTCAAGTGCTGGGCACGATCTCGCGATCCGCGTTCGATCTCGACCAGGTCCTTCAGACCGTGATCGAGAGCGCCGTCCGTCTCAGTGAGGGGGACTTCGGAAACATCCTCCGTCTCGACGAGGACAGCGGCCTGTATCGCGTCGTTGCCTTCCATGGCGAGGTCGATCCGGCCTACTGGGATCTTGTCACGCACACCCCGTACACGCCCGACCGAGGCACCCTCATCGGCCGCACGCTGGCAGAGCGACAGCCCGTGCACATCGTCGACATCCTCGAGGATCCCGAGTACCGCTTCTGGGAGACCCAGCGCCTCGGGCAATTCCGGACGATTCTCGGGGTGCCGATGCTCCACGAAGGCTTCCCGATCGGTGTTTTCGTCGTCTGGCGTCGCATCGTGCGCGCCTTCTCGGATCGCGAGCTGGCGCTGCTCACGACGTTCGCCGATCAGGCGGTGCTTGCCATTCGGAACGTCCATCTCTTCCAGACCGTTGAGCGTCAGCGGGCCCAGCTGGCGAGGTTCGCGCCGCAGGTGGCGGCGCTCCTGGCGACCGAGGACGGCGAGAAACTGTTGGCCGGGCATCGGCGAGAGATCACCGCCCTGTTCGCCGACCTGCGCGGCTTCACCGCCTTCGCCGAGACCGCGGATCCCGAGGAGGTGATGGCCGTGCTGCGCGAGTACCACACCGCCGTCGGGGAGGCGGCGCTGGCGCAGGGCGGAACGATCGAGCACTTCGCCGGCGATGGTCTGATGGTGTTCTTCAATGACCCGACACCGCTTCCGGATCACGTGGCTGCGGCGGTGCGCGCTGCTATCGACATTCGCGCGCGCTTTTCGGAGCTGGCCGGCCGGTGGCGGAAGCTGGGGTACGACCTGGGACTCGGGATCGGGGTGGCGGTCGGTTATGCAACGCTCGGTCGCATCGGATTCGAGGGACGGTACGACTATGGCGGCGTGGGAAACGTCGTCATCCTCGCTTCACGGCTGAGCGACGTTGCTGCCGACCGCGAGATCCTCGTCAGTCAGCGTGCCGCGGCCATGCTCGAGGACCGGATTCCGACGGAACCTCGAGAACCGATGGAGCTGAAGGGCATGAGCCGGCCGATCGTGGTCCACGCCGTCCGCATTCCCGCGGCCGGGGACGGTGGCTAGGAGCTCTGAATCTCGGCCACGATCGACCGGAACTCGTCGCTCTGCTCGACGAGGTAGTTGTCCTCGTCCTCCATCCCTACGCTCATCGAGGCTCGGAGCTTCTCGTCGCCGATGTAGGTGAATCCGTGGGAGCGCTCGAGCTCGCGAGCGATGGCCTCGACCAGCGTGTCCTCCTCGAAGGTGTCGATCACCGCCTTGCGCGCCACCTCGACCACTCTCGCGAACTGGGCTGGGGTATGGTCGCGATCAGAGACGAGGAGCGCGTCGGTCATCAGGTCGGTCGGACCCTCGTGAAGCTCGTAGAAGAACAGTTGCATGCGCCGATGATAGACCGATGCCCTCGCTGCTGATCGCTGGCGGCCTGACGATCGACCACTTCGCCGATGGCACGCGCGCCCCGGGCGGATCGGTGCTGCATGCCGGGCTCGCCGCGGTCGCCGAGGGCGCGAAGCTCACCGTGCTGACGGTCGCCGGCGATGAGCCCGAGGCCGCCGACGGCCTCACGCGCCTCGAGGGCCTCGGCACGGTGCTTCGGCGTCCCACGCCCACAACGACAGCCTACGCCCACCGCGAGGTGGATGGGGTGCGCCTCCTCACCCTCGAGGCAGCGAGCGAATCGGTCGACCCGACCATGCTCGCCGGCCACGGACCATTCGACGTGGCGCTGCTGGCGCCGATCGCCGACGAGCTGCCGCCCCGCGTGGTGGCCGCACTGCGTGATGCGGCTCGCGCGCGATGCACCGTGTTCCTCATCCAGGGCTGGCTGCGGCGGCTGCAGCTCCACGAGACGGTTGGTGCGCTCGCGATCGACGAGGTCCCGGCGGCGCTGTGGCACTCGTTCGCGACCGCCGACGCGATCGTCGTGTCGACCGAGGATCTCAGCGCCGATCCCGGCGACCCGTTCACCCAGGCTGCCGCGCTGCGGGCCCGGCTCGGGCCGCGACCGGTGCTGGTGCTCACCCTGGGGGTGGAGGGGTACCTGCTGGACGACCCGGCGGCCGATCGGGTGGTCGCAAGCGTGCCGCGCCGCGTGGTGCAGCGCGTGCCGGCGGTCGGGGCCGGCGACACGTTCGGTGCCGCGCTCGCCATCCACCTGGCGGGCGGGGACGATCCCGCCACCGCGGCCGTGGCTGCCACCGATCGCGTCATCGCGGTGCTCGAGGCCCGGTCCCAGGCCTAGGCCACGCGCGCGCGGCGCCGCTCGCGTTCGGCACGGCGCTCGGCGGCTTCCACCCATCGGCGAAGGCGGCGCAGCCGTCGCTCGACGGTGAGCCTGGTGCGGCCGACATCGGCCAGCGAGCCGCCGCGACCGAGGGCGAACGCGACGTCCAGCACGCGCGAGGCGGCCGCCGCGGCCTCCATCGCCCCCCGCAGGTCGCCACGGTGACGCTCGCGGATCCGAGCGACCTCGATCCAGGCCGCGGCCGCATCCACCGACGCCCGCCGGGTCCCGAGCGTCCACAGCTCCTCCGCCCGGTCCACCGCCCCGAGCCCGATGAGCAGGCGCGCCGCCACGCGGCGCAGCGCATTCGCCTCCGCTGGATCGGCCGACTCGGCCTGGGACGTCTCGACCAGCTCGAGGGCATCGTCGACGGCACCGAGGCGAAGGAGGTCGAGCGCCATGCCGCGCGGATCGAGGACGCGGGCCTCGCGCCAGCCCCCGGTCCGCAGACGGCAGACCTCCGCTTCGAGCAACGCCAGGCTCACCACGTCCTGGAAGTTGTGGTCGAGCACCTCGGCCAGAATGTCGGGCGAGCCACCGGCGAGGTAGCCGAAATAGCGTGCCGGGACCTCGCTTCCCGCGCAGTCCGAGATCCTGCGCACACCGAGCACCCCGGCCTCGACGTCAGCGAGTCGCGCACCGCCGAGCGGTCGGCGGAAGAGGCGCCTCGCCAGCGGCAGGAGGTCGTCATGCGCGTCGGGGACGGTCGCCTGGTCTCGGAACAGCCCGTGGACGGTGAGGCGCGCGGCGAGCATCGGCAGGTCGAATGCGCGGCCGTTGTAGGTGACGAGCCGATCCACGCTCCGGAGCTCGGCGGTGAGTGCTCGAAGGAGTGCCGGCTCGTGCGGGTAGTCCGGCAACAGGAACTGGCGCACCCGAATCCGCTCGCCCTCGAGCCGGGCCGATGCCGCCAGGAAGATCACCGTCCCGGCCCCCGTCGAGAGCCCGGTCGTCTCGGTGTCGAAGTAGGAGGCCGCCGGGAGACGGGCAAGCGCCAGGGCAGCGGCCGGGGGGATCGTGACGCTCCGCTCGATCACCAGCGCGGTGCCGCCTTCGGTGACATCGGTCCGGGCGTCGAACCAGCGGGCGAGGGCGGCCACGCGGTCGTCCGGCACGACGCGCGGGCGCGGCGCATGCGCGGCGTTCTGCGCGGCCCGGACCGTGGCGAGCCGATCGGCGATGGTTCGCTGCCCGAGCATCGGTCAGGTCATCCCGGCGAGCAGCTCGGAGACGGTCTGCTTGCCGCGCACGCCGACCTCGATGGCCGGTCCGACGCAGGCGGGGCACCCATCGGCGCAGCCGCAGCCGTCGACCGCCTCGCGGCAGGCGCGGAGCAGCTCATCGGTCAGGGTGAACAGGCGCTCGGTCAGGCCGACGCCGCCCGGCACCGCGTCGTACAGGTAGAGGGTGGGCTGGCCGGTGAAGGGCGCCTGCACCTGGGCGAGCACGCCGAGGTCGCGCGGGTCGCACATCAGCAGCAGGGCGCCGGTGGTGCGCGCGACGCGGGCGAGGCCGATGAGGGCACCGTCGAGGGTGTCCCGGTCGTAGCGGTTGACCAGCTCGGCGGGCGGCACCAGCCAGGTGGCGGTGGTGTGCATCTCCTGCTCGGGGATGCTGATCGAGCCCCAGCCGACGTTCTCGTGGGTGTGGAACTTCAGCTTCTTGAACATGGTCACCTTCCAGGCGACCATCACCTCGCCGTGCTGCCGCCGGCCGGGCCCGGGTGCCTCGGCCGTGTCGAACACCTCCAGCACCTTCAGCGTGATGCCGAGGTCCGCATCGGTGTAGTAGTCGACATCCGTGCGTGTCACGTACGCCTTGCGCTCCTCCCAGTCGAGGCGGTCGACGTGATGCTGCACGCCCTCGTGGATGTAGATGGCCTTCTCGTGGACCAGCAGCGGGGCGGCGAAGAGGTCCACTTCGCCGAGCACCCGGTGGCGGTCGCCGGTGGTATCGACGATGACCACGTTCTCCGGCGCACCGGTGCGCAGGCTGAAGTCCGAGGCCGGGAAGTTCTCGTGGCTCCAGTAGAAGCGGTCGTCATCGGCGCGACGGATCCACCCGTCCTCCTGGAGGACGTCGAGCAGCATCGGCGTCTCCGCCAGGCCGAAGCGCTCCGCGGCCGGCACCGGCAGCTCGAAGGTCGAGGCGCGAAGGTGGTTCATCAGGACGTAGAGGTTGTCCGGGTTGATCAGCCCGTGCTCCGGCGAGCCGTCGAACAGGTACTCGGGGTGGGCGGCCAGGAACTGGTCGATCGGCGACGAGGAGCAGACCAGGGCGGCGATGCTCGTGCCCGACCGCCGTCCGGATCGGCCCATCTGCTGCCAGGTGCTGGCGATGGTGCCCGGATAGCCGACGCTGATCGCCGCGTCCAGGCCGCCGATGTCGATCCCGAGCTCGAGCGCGTTGGTGGCGACCACGCCACGCACGCGTCCGGCACGCAGCCCGGCCTCGATCTCGTGTCGCTCATTCGGCAGGTAGCCACCGCGGTAGCCGCGGATGGTGTGCGGGTGGCCGGGCGGCGGCGCGAACGTCTCCCGGAGGTAGCTGGTCAGCACCTCGACCGCGGTCCGCGACCGCGCGAACGCGATCGTCTGCACCCCGCCGCCGATCAGCCGCTCGGCGAGGCGCTGACCGGTGAGCAGGGCCGAGCCGCGAATCCCGAGCTGCTCGTTGGCGACCGGTGGGTTGACGACCAGGATGTGCTTCCGTCCCGACGGAGCGCCGTTGTCATCGATCAACTCGACCGGTGCCTCGAGCACCCGCTCCGCGAGCTCGCGCGGGTTGGCGATCGTCGCGCTGGCGCAGATGAAGACCGGGTCGGCGCCGTAGTGGTTGCAGATGCGCCGCAGGCGCCGCACGACGTTGGCGACGTGGCTCCCGAACAGGCCCCGGTACGTGTGCAGCTCGTCGATGACGACGTACTGGAGGTTCTCGAACAGCTTGAACCACTTCGTGTGGTGGGGGAGGATCGCCGAGTGGAGCATGTCCGGGTTGGTGATCACCACCTGCCCGGCGGCGCGCACCACGCTGCGGATGTTGGCCGGCGTGTCGCCGTCGTAGGTGTGCGTCTTCAGGCCGACCTCGGCCGCATCGGCCAGGGCGCGGAGCTCGACCAGCTGGTCCGCCGCCAGTGCCTTGGTCGGGAACAGGTAGAGCGCGCGGGCGGCCTCGTCCTTCGCCACGGCATCGAGGACCGGCAGGTTGTAGCAGAGCGTCTTGCCCGATGCTGTCGGCGTCACGACCACCACGTTCTTCCGGGCGCTCACCGCCTCGAAGGTCGCCGCCTGGTGCGTGTAGAGCGCCTCGATCCCGCGCCCGCGCAGTGCCGACACGAGCCGCGGATCGATGTCCTCCGGCCATGGCGCGTGGCGAGGCGGCCTGGCCGGCAGCTCGCGGTGGGCGGCGATGAGTGGATGGATGGCCGGGTCGGCCAGGAGAGCGGCGATCGCCATGTCGGCGGTGGTCGGCGGAGCGGTCAGCAAGGCGTCCTCCCGGCGGTATCGTGGTCAAACCGAACATCTGTTCGCGCGCGAATCTAGCACAGACGTTCGAATCCTCGGCAGCCGATGCGACACCTCGGCTGTCGCGAGGCGCCTGCGGACTGGCGGGGGCTTGCTAGACTGGCCCGCGATGACCGGGATCGAGGCCTCCGCCGAGCCGCCACAGCCGGCGCCGATGCGCCGCCCACGCTGGCGCCTGCCCGCATCGCGGGGTGGCGTGGCGTGGCTGATCGTGCTGCTGATCATCGGGACGCTGCTGGCGGTCCAGTTCGGGCGCCAGGTGTATGCCAACTGGGAGATCGGCCAGCAGGCGGCCCGCATCGAGGCGCAGATCGCCGCCATCGAGGCCGAGAACGCCCAGCTGCAGGCCGAGCTCGACTACCTGCGAAGTGACGCGTATGTCAGCGCCGAGGCTCGCCGGCTCGCCAACCTGGGCGACCCGGGAGAGCAGGTGCTGATCATTCCGCCCGGTGCCGAGGCGCCCCTCCCCGAGGAGCTCACGGCGCTGGAGCCGCCGAAGCCGATGCTCGAGCAGTGGGTGGAGCTCTTCTTCGGCGCGACCGACTGACGCCCGGCGACTGGAAGGATCCCTCCCGACGAAGCTGCCCGGCCCAGCCCGTGCCGGTCTCGATGGCAGTTGCGCCAACCTCAGCCGGCGCCCGCGACTGAGGCCGAGCAGCAAGCGGCGGTCCGTCCGACGGTCCGCTGCGGTGAGTAGCGGCCACTTCTTGGCCGAATTGGTTCGCTGCTGGGACGGACGGCCACGCTGAAGGCCCTGCGTGGCCGGATGTCGTCCGCGGGTGGGACGGACGCCCGTTCCTGCCCGGTAGTCCCACGAGGGGACTAGCTCAGTCGAGCGCCTAGGGGTCGAGCCGCGGTCCGGCGGCGCGTACCTCGTCGGACACGCCGTCGGCGTAGGCCTCGAAGTTCTCGGCGAACATCGTCGCGAGCTCGCGCGCCTTGGCGTCGTAGGCCGTCGGGTCGGGCCAGGTCTCGCGGGGACGCAGCACCTCGTCCGGCACGTCCGGAACGTGCACCGGTACCTCGACGCCGAAGACCGGGTCGACTTCGTACTCAGCGTCGGCCAGCTTGCCCTGGAGGGCGGCCCGCACCATGACGCGGGTGTGATCGATCCGCATCCGCTCGCCGGTGCCGTACGGGCCGCCGGTCCAGCCGGTATTCACCAGCCACACCGGGACGTCGTGCCGCTCGAGCCGCTCGGCGAGCATGCGGGCGTACTCGCCCGGGTGGCGGGGGAGGAACGGCGCGCCGAATCCGGCGCTGAATGTCGCCCTGGGCTCGGTGACCCCGATCTCGGTCCCGGCGAGCTTCGCGGTGTAGCCGCTGATGAAGTGGTATTGCGCTTGCTCGCGGGTCAGGCGGCTGATCGGCGGCAGGATGCCGAAGGCATCGGCGGTCAGGAAGACGACGTTTCGCGGATGCGTTGTCATGCCCGTCGGATCGGCGTTGCCGATGAACTCGAGCGGATACGCGCCTCGCGTGTTCTCCGTGAAGCGCTCGCTGTCGAGGTCCAGCTCACGCGTGACCTCGTCGAGGTCGACGTTCTCCAGGATCGTCCCAAAACGGCGCGTGGTGGCGAAGATGTCCGGCTCGTACATCGGCGAGAGGCGGATCGTCTTCGCGTAGCAGCCGCCCTCGAAGTTGAAGAGCCCATCGGCCCCCCAGCCATGCTCGTCGTCGCCGATGAGGCTCCGTTCGGGATCGGCGGAGAGCGTCGTCTTGCCGGTGCCCGACAGGCCGAAGAACAGCGCCGGATCCTCGTCGCGGCCGACGTTCACCGATGAATGCATCGGCAGTGCCGCCTCGTCCGGCAGCAGGTAGTTCATCACGGTGAAGGCCGACTTCTTGATCTCGCCGGCGTACTCGGTGCCGACGATGATGATCTCCATCCGCTCGAGGTGGACGAGGATCGCCGTCTCGCTGCGCACGCCCTCGGTGGTCGGATCGGCTTTGAACGAGGGAACGTCGATGATCGTGAAGTTCGGCGCGAACCGCGCCAGGTCCTCCGCCGGAGGATTCCGGAACAGGTTGCGGGCGAAGACGCTGGCCCAGGCCGATTCGGTGAAGACGCGCAGGCTGCGCCGATGGTCCGGATGGGCGCCGATGTAGAGATCCTGCCCGTAGATCGGGCGATCGGCGAGGTAGTTGACCAGGCGGGCGCGCAGCCGGTCGTAGTGCGCCTCGGACAGGGGCTGGTTGATCTCGCCCCACCAGATCTTGTGCGCGCTCGAGGGCTCCTCGACCACGAACTTGTCCTTCGGCGACCTGCCCGTGTGCTTTCCGGTCCGGACGACGAGCGAGCCGTGGGCGGAGATGATCCCCTCGCCGTTGCGCACCGCGTGCTCGTAGAGCTCGGCGGTCGAGAGGTTGCGGTACGTCGGCTCGATCGTCGCCGGTGTCGGTAGCTGGGCGGTTGCCACGGTCTCCTCCTTACGTCCGACCTCGCTCAGCCTCGTCGCAGGCTGGCGGGGTCGCCTATGTGAGTCGACCGGCCGCGCGTCACCGGGATGGCTCCCGGGAGTCGGCTTCCACGGTCTGTTCGGTTCGAGCGAATTCCGACCATTGTACCGCCGGATCCGTGCCAGGGTTGCGAAACGGTTGCAGCCGATGGGGTCACGGAGGCGGCTGCCAGCCACCGAGCGCGCGCTCGATGACGGCGGCCGAGGCGAGTGCCACGTGATCCTGCCACGGCCCGGCGACGACCTGGACGCCGATGGGCAGCGGTCCTGAAGCTCCCGCCCGCACGACGGCGCACGGCCAGCCCGTGAGGCTGTGGGGCGTCGTGTACCGCCACGAGATCTCGGCGCCCGGAGGCACGGCGGCATGCGGTGCCACCGGGGTGAGGAGCAGGTCGGCGTCCGCCAGCACCCCGAGCATGACCGACCGGTAGCGGTCCCAGTCGCGGAGCACCCGGTACACGTCGGCCCCGGTGTCGTCGTCGCCGCCGACCGACCAGTAGCGCTGGGTGAGCTCGTGGCCGCCCGTCGGGAGCCGCCCCTCGGTCACGCGGGCGCCGGCCTCGGCCAGGGCAGAGGCAGCGTCGCGAACGGCGCGGTCCACCTCCGGCGACGGGTCCGCGACACCGTCGGTGACCTGGAGCAGGACGCGCAGGTGCCCCACGTCCACCGTGGCCGGATCGCCCGCGGGGACCGGGTCGACGCCGGCGTCACGCCCGTCGGGGCCGGCGAGTACCGCGAGCATCGTCGCGAGATCCTCGACGCTGCGGGCCATCGGCCCGGGTTGGGTTCGCGGGTCGCTGATGGCACCAAGCGGCCCGTCGTCGTCAAGGAGGCCGCTGAGCGGGATGCGTCCCGCGGTCGGCTTGAGCGTCGCGATGCCGCACACGTGCGCCGGCATCCGCAGGCTGCCGCCGGAGTCGCTGCCGATCCCGCACGGGGACATGCCCGACGCGATGGCGGCCGCCTCGCCGCCACTGCTGCCCGCGGGCGTCAGGGCCGGGTCGTAGGGATTGTGGGTGCGGCCGTGGAGCTCGTTGGCCGTGTCGCCACCGCCCCCGCCCGGCGGACAGTTCGTCTTGCCGAGCAGGATGCCGCCGGCCTCGCGCATTCTCCGCACCACCGTCGCGTCGGTGCCGGGTCGATTCGCGGCGAGCGCCGGCCGGCCCAGCGTGGTGGGCAGATCGGCAGTCTCGATGATGTCCTTGGCCGTGAAGGGAACGCCGTGGAACGGGCCGATCGGCTGGCCCGTCGCCAGCCGGCGGTCGAGCGCGGCCGCCTGCTCGAGCGCGTCTCGGGCGATGGCCACGACCGCATTGATCGTCGGGTTCCGGGCGTCGATCCGATCGAGGTGCGCCTGGACGACCTCGACCGAGCTCACCTGGCGCTCCCGGATCATCGAGGCCAGCGCGAGCGCGGACCGATCGACCAGCATGCGAGCATTAGACCACCGCCCACGCACGGACTGGAGCGTACGTCGGGAGCACGCTAGAATCGTCAGCCGTTGGCGGAGTAGCTCAGTGGTAGAGCAGGGGACTCATAAGCCCTTGGCCGGTGGTTCGAATCCGCCCTCCGCTACCACCTTCCCTCACCCGGTCATCCCGGCCCTGCCCGAGGAGCGGACCATGCCCGCGCCGTCGACCGATCCGCTGGATCGCCTCGCCGATCTGGTCGTTGCCGGGGCCGATCGCCTCGGCGTCCCCGCCGATGCGCACCTCGTGCTCGCCGTCTCGGGCGGTCCAGATTCGATGGCCCTGCTGCAGGGCGCCGCGCGGCTGGTCGACGGCGGCAGGCAGGCCTGGCGCCTGACGGTCGCGCATCTCGACCATGGCCTGCGCCCCGACAGCGCCGATGACGCCGTCTTCGTGGCCGATACCGCCGCCGCGCTCGGCCTTCCGGCGGAGGTGCGCCGGACGGATGTCGCCGCCCTGGCACGGGACGAAGGGACCTCGATCGAGGAGGCCGCACGCGATGCCCGCTACCGCTTTCTCGAGGAGGTCGCGCCGCACGGGGCGCTGATCGCCACGGCGCACACGCTGGACGACCTGGCGGAGACCGTGATCATCAACCTGCTGCGCGGCAGCGGCGTCGGGGGCATGGCCGGCATCCCGGCGCGCCGCGGGCGGATCGTGCGCCCACTCCTGGACGAGCGCCGGGCCGAGCTCCGCGACCTGCTCGACGAAGCCGGGATCAACTATCGGATGGACCCATCCAACGCGGACGCCGCCTTCCTCCGCAACCGGATTCGCGCCGAGCTTCTGCCGGCACTCGAGTCGATCCGTCCGGGGGCTGTCGAACGCATCGGCCGCTTCAGCCGTCTGGCAGCCGATGACGATGCATTGCTGGACGAGCTCGCGGCCGCCGAGCTCGCGAAGCGCACCGACGGAGACGGGGCCATCGATTGGCGCAGCCCTCCGGCGGCGGCCATCGCGCGACGCGTCCTCCGGCTGGCGATCGGTGACCCGATGCCGAGCGCGGAGCGCATCGAGGCCCTGCGCGCGGCGGCGGAGGGGGAACGGGGCGGCGTGGTCATCGAGCTCGGCGGTGGACGCGCCGCATCGGTCCGTGAACGCCGCATTCGAATCGAGCGAGCATGAGCGCGGCACCCGATCCATCACGTCCGGATGAGCCAGTGGAAATAGGTCGATCGGCTCGTTTGTTCGGGCAACGGGCCACACCTATACTGGCCGAGCCCGCGACGAGCCGTCGCCGGGCCGGCATCGGCCGCAGGCCGGATGTCGATCGCACGGAGGCGAAAGTAGACCCACGTTGACCAGTCGCATCGTTCGCAACAGCGTCGTGCTCGTCGTCCTGGCCGTCTTTGGACTCGCGGTCCTGTGGACGTTCATGGGCGAGGGTGAAACCGCGACGGACTATCCCTATGGTGAGCTCATCGAGGACGCCCGTGCCGGCGAGGTCCGCACCATCCTTCAGGAGGGACAGCGCGTCACCGCCACCCTCAACGGTGGCGAGGAGCGCATCACCGTCGTCCCGTCTGAGCTCACCAGCGTGTACGCCGACCTCGGATGCACCACGGGAAACTCCGGCGCATTCGAATGCCAGAACTTCTCCGCCAGTGAGCCGAGCGCTGCCGGCGGGATCCTCACGCTCCTGATCTCGGCCCTGTTGCCGGTCCTGCTGATCGGCGGGTTCATCTTCTTCATGATGCGGCAGGCGCAGGGGACCAATAACCAGGCGATGAGCTTCGGCAAGAGCCGCGCCCGCATGTTCCTCGGCAACAAGACGGTCGTGACGTTCAACGACGTCGCCGGCGTGGACGAGGCGAAGCAGGAGCTCACGGAGGTCGTCGAGTTCCTCAAGTACCCCGAGAAGTTCAATAGCCTCGGCGCGCGCATCCCGCGCGGCGTGCTGCTGGTCGGACCGCCCGGCACCGGCAAGACGCTCCTCGCGCGCGCGGTGGCCGGCGAGGCCGGGGTGCCGTTCTTCAGCATCTCCGGCTCCGAGTTCGTCGAGATGTTCGTCGGCGTGGGCGCCTCCCGCGTCCGCGACCTGTTCGAGCAGGCGAAGCGCAACTCGCCGTGCATCGTGTTCGTCGACGAGATCGACGCGGTCGGCCGTCAGCGCGGTGCCGGCCTCGGCGGGTCGCACGACGAGCGGGAGCAGACCTTGAACCAGATCCTGGTCGAGATGGACGGCTTCGACACGAACACGAACGTGATCGTCGTCGCCGCCACCAACCGCCCCGATGTCCTCGACCCGGCGCTCCTGAGGCCGGGCCGATTCGACCGCCAGGTCGTCCTCGACCGCCCGGATATCAAGGGCCGGACCGAGATCCTCAACGTCCACATCAAGGGCAAGCCGCTCGACAAGACGGTGGACGTCGAGGCCCTCGCGCGCCGCTCCCCCGGGTTCTCCGGCGCCGATCTCGCGAACCTCGTCAACGAGGCCGCCATCCTCGCCGCGCGCCGCAACAAGAAGAGCATCGGCCATTCGGAGTTCAACGAGGCGATCGACCGCGTCATCGCCGGGCCCGAGCGACGGAGCCGGATCATCACCGAGGACGAGAAGGAGATCATCGCCTACCACGAGGGCGGTCACGCCGTCGTGCAGCGGGTCCTCCCGAAGTGCGACCCGGTCACCAAGGTCACCATCGTCAGCCGCGGCATGGCGCTCGGCTACACGATGAGCCTGCCGGCCGAGGATCGATACCTCCACTCCAAGTCGGAGTTCGAGGACAAGATCGCCGGCATGCTCGGCGGGAACGTGGCCGAGACGATCGTCTTCGGCGACACCACCACCGGCAGCTCGAACGACATCGAGAAGGCCACCGGCCTCGCGAGGGCGATGGTCACCCAGTACGGGATGAGCGAGAAGCTCGGGCCGCTCGCCTTCGGCAAGAAGGAAGAGATGGTCTTCCTCGGCCGCGAGATCAGCGAGCAGCGAAACTACTCCGACGAAGTGGCCGCGAAGATCGACTCCGAGGTGCGGAGCATCATCGACAACGCCTTCGCGCGTGCGAAGGAGGCGCTGACCACGCACCGCGAGGTCCTCGATCGGCTGGCCGCCCTGCTGGTCGAGAAGGAGACCATCGAGCATGACGAGTTCGAGGCCCTCTTCGAGGGCGTCCTCCCGCCGCGCAGCGGTGGCCCGACCCCGAAGCGGATGACCGTCATCCCGGATCCCGAGGGTGTCGAAGTCGACGTCGAGCCGGAGGCCGATGAGGGAGGCGGCAAGCGTCGCCGCCCTGGACCCGCGCCGCAGCCGGCCTAGGCGCCGCCACCGACCACCCGTGCTCGAGGGCTCGCCGACCGGCGGGCCCTCGGCTCGTCTCGTCTCTACGGGGGCTCAGCGACGCCCGAAGAGGCGATCCCAGATCGAGCCGCCGCGGCCTCGGCCGCCGAGGCCGCCGAGGAAGTCGTCCCACCCGCCGGCCGCGCGCGCGGCGCGCCGGAGCCCCTTCACACGCTCCTCGACGATGTCCCGAACCCGTCCGTCCTCGCCGGCATCCAGCCAGAAGCCGTGCCGCTCGTCGCAGACATCGAGCTCCAGGTCGTAGGCGCGGTAGTTGAAGGCCATCATCCGCGCCCCGCAGACTGGGCAGTCGAGCTCGGAGTCGCGCCGGGCGTACTGGATCGTCGCCAGCCGCTGTTCCTCGGTCGAGGGGACGGTGGCCTCCAGGCGGTCCAGCTCGTCATGGTCAAGCCAGCGTCCGTTGCAGGTCGGGCAGTGGTCGACCTCGATGCCGTGGTGCTGCTCGGGGCGGAGCGCGGCCTGGTCGCGCGGGCAGTGCAAGACGGATCTCCTCCGCGTTCGGTGCTCGGCCATTATCGCGGACGCTGCGCGGTAGCCCATTCGGGCCATTGGAGCACTAGGAGGTGGGCCGTATACTCGCTGGCGTGTTGCGCGCAGGCACCTGCCTGCCGCACGAGCGACTCCATACCCTCCGAGCACACGATAGGGAGCCTGCCGATCCCATGACCGCCGAGCCAGCCGCCAAGCAGCAAGCGAGCGCGCCCGTGAGTGCACCAGCGAGCACGAGCTCCGACTGGAAGCTCGAGGTCGGCGAGGGGACGCTGAATCCCCGCTCCGCCCTCGACGTCCTCACCAGCCTCAACGAACGCGTCGCCGCCGGTAGCATCGACGACCTCGTGCCGATCGCGACCGGCTTCGTGCCGATGGACAAGACGATCGGCGGTGGGCTGCGACCCGGCGAGCTGATGCTCATCGGCGGTGCCCAGGGCCAGGGCAAGACCACGATGGCGCTCCAGATGGCACGCAACATGGCGGCATCGGGGCAGGCGACCGTGCTCTACGTCTGCTTCGAGCATGACGAGGAGTACCTCATCCAGCGCATGGTGGCCATGGAGTCGGCCCTGGCGCACCTTCCGCAGAAGTCGGGCGCGGTGAAGATCCAGGACGTGAAGAAGGAGGTCGTCAGCTCGTACACGACCTCGGCCGAGACGGGGACGCGCGCCAAGCTCGGCGCCAACCCGCGGCTGCGTCCCAGCCTCGAGCGGATCGCCCGATACGGATCGAACCTCTACCTGATGCGCGGTACGGCCACGAAGTCGACGATCGACAACATGCGCGCGCTCGTGGAGGAGCATCGGTCCAGCGACGACGAGCGTCGCCTGGTGCTGTTCGTCGACTACCTCCAGAAGGTGCCGGTCATCCCGGAGCCGAACACGGAGGAGGAGAAGGTCACGCGCATCGTGTCCGGTCTGAAGGACATCGCCCTGGCGGAGGGGGTCCCGGTGGTGGCCATCGTCGCCGCCGACCGCGAGGGGCTGAAGGCCAAGCGCCTGCGCAACCATCACCTGCGCGGCTCATCGGCCATCAACTACGAGTCGGACATCATCCTGATCCTGAACGACAAGTACAACATCGTCGCCAAGGTCAACATCGAGTTCAACCCGTACCAGGCGCAGCGCTACCGCGACTGGGTGGTGTGCTCGGTCGAGAAGAACCGCGGCGGCCAGGACAACGTCGACCTCGAGTACGAGAAGCTCTTCGAGTACAGCTGCTTCGATCCGACGGGGCGGATCACGGCCGAGAAGCTGATCGAGGAACGGCTCTACAACGACTGACGGCCGATGACGTCGCGCTCGTCGTTCGACCCCTACGCGGTCCTGCAGCTCGTTCCCACGGCCGACCAGGAGGTGGTGCACGCCGCCTTCAAGGCGCTCGCGCTCAAGTACCACCCGGACCACGACGCAACGCGCCGTGCGTCGGACAAGATGGCAGAGCTGAACCGGGCGTACGCGCTGCTGCGCGACGAGAAGGGTCGATCGGCGTACGACCGGTCTCGACGCATGACGATCGCCGGCATCTCCGTCTCCGCCGCGACCGCACGACCCGCCGCGGGATCCCCGCCACCGGCGGCAGCCGGGCAGGGGAGCGTCCTCGGCTTCGGCCGCTACAGCGGGTGGTCGCTCCGGGACCTCGCCCGCCAGGATCCCGACTACCTGCTGTGGCTCTCCCGCCACTCGTCCGGGATCCGGTATCGGACCGAGATCTACGGCATCCTGCGCACCATGGGCGTCTCCGCCGCCTGACGCGCGCCTCGCGATGGCGTGCCGTTGCCACATTCGAATCTGGCGGGGGTTGGCCGGTCGCCCCGCCGGTCATCGGCTGCGATAGGCTTCGAGGGTGAGCACCGATCAACGTCCGCTCCGTGCCGTCTTCCTCGACATCGGCGACACGGTGATGCGCCCCAATCCCTCGTGGGAGCACGTGTATGCGATGGCCTTCGAGGAGTTCGGCGTGCACGTCGACATCGACGAGCTCCACACCGCCCTGCGCGCCGCGTACCACCACGGCGGCTGGGGGATGGAGGGCGGCTTCGAGCCGACCGAGGAGACGAGCTTTCAGCGGACGGTGGCGATCGACGCCGCCGCGATCGCCGAGCTGGGTCTCGAGCCGATGCCGGAGGCGTTCTATCGGCGCCTCAGCGAGCTCTTCATGGTGACGAGCCACTGGCACATCTTTCCGGATGCCTATCCGGTGCTCCAGGCACTCCAGGAGCGTGGCCTCACGGTGGGGGCGGTGAGCAACTGGGTCTGGAACCTGCCCGAGCTGCTGCACGCGCTCGACCTGGTGCAGCACTTCGACTTCATCGCCGCCAGCGCCCGCATCGGGTTCGAGAAGCCGCACCCGCGCATCTTCGAGTGGGCACTGCGCGAGGCCGATGTCGATCCGGCAGCGGTGATCCATGTCGGCGACCACCTCGATGCCGATGTGGAGGGCGCGCGCGCGGTCGGCATCGAGGCGGTCCTCATCGATCGGGCAGAGCGCTACCGGGATGACGAGGTGCCCGACGCCGTTCCGGTCATCCGTTCGCTCGACGAGCTCGTGCCGATCGTTGACGCCCGCCTGCCGGACCGATGACCGAGCGCTGGCGATGCTTCGTGGCGGTGCCGCTCGACGCATCGATCCGGGACGCGCTCGGACGGGCCCGCGAACCCTGGATGGGTCGTCCCGACCTCGCCGGTCTGCGTTGGTCCGATCCATCGGCGTGGCACCTCACCCTCGCCTTTCTCGGTGACATCGACGCCACCTCGGTCTCGGATGTCGTCGGGTCCATCCGTCGGGTGGCCGAACGCCATGCGCCGATGCGTCTTCCGGTGGGGGGTCTCGGCACGTTCCCGACGCCGGCGCGAGCGCGCGTTGCGTGGTACGGGATCGGAGATCCGGGGTCGCACCTGGCCGGACTGGCGCGCGACCTGGGAGCGGCGCTCGGCGTCGAGGTGGGTGATCCCCTCCGGCCGCACGTCACGATCGCTCGGGCCCGGCGGGAGCCGGTCGACCTCCGCCGCTGGCTGACCGATGCGGCCGAAGTCGCTCCGTCAATGACGGTGGCCGCGGACGCGATCGAGCTGATGCGCAGTCATCTCCGCGGCGGTCCGGCGGCGTATGAGACGCTGAGCACCATCGCACTTGCCGGGGCCCGCGCATGACCGATCGTCCGACGCTGATCCGACCGCCCTATGTCGCCGTCATCGGCGACGGAGAGCCGGTGGGCCCCGATGGACAGCGCATCCTCGAGTGGGCGGAGGAGGTCGGCCAGCAGCTCGCGCGCGGCGGCGCCGTGGTGGTCACCGGCGGGCTGGGTGGCGTGATGCGGGCGGCATCGCGTGGCGCCCTCCTCGCCGGAGGAGAAACCATCGGCATCCTTCCGGGC
>Ga0299913_10000058_pt1 | contig 46864 bp, 43 predicted proteins | sample RVTome_9_FD_201360 | JGI IMG/M metagenome (GOLD analysis project Ga0299913, IMG submission 201360) | Soil microbial communities from uranium-contaminated site in the Upper Colorado River Basin, Wyoming, United States - RVT155D38 (version 2) ... | reverse complement strand
AGATCCAACTGGTGCCGCTGCGCTCGGCCCGTACGCGATAGGTGTACGTGGTCGAGCCGCTGACGCTGGTGTCGGTCCAGGTGTTCGTCCCGAACGCCACCGTGGCGACGCTGCTGTAGCCACCGCCGTTCACCGAGCGGCTGACGCGGTAGGTCGTCGTGGCGGCCGAGGGGCTGGCGGTCCACGTCACTGCGATGGAGCGCGAGGTCAGCACGCACTGGTAGGTGGCGGTGGCACCACTGGGTGCCGCGAGGCTGGTGGCGCTGAAGGTGTTGCCGATGCTCGTGGCGGTGGCGTTGAAGGCGGCGTCGCTGGTGCGCATCACGGCGAAAGCGCTCAACAGCGCCGGGATCACGAACAGCGCGGTGCGCAGTCGTGCGATGCCAGCCACGTCCGGTGTCTCCCGCTCTCGCGGGGCACCCCCAAGGCCAGCGTAGTCTCACCCGATATGGGCGCAATAGCCAATATGGGCTAGGTCAGGACCCGCACCCGGCCAGCGAGGGGGCAGAATGGACTTCTTCGTTGCTGACCGACTCCCAGTTGACCGCCTCGTACGCCACGACACGGTAGTAGTACGTGATCGTCGAGCTGGTCACGGTGTCGTCGGTGTAGGTGCCTTGGGTGGACACCAGCGTGGCGAGCAGCGTGTAGCCGCTGTCGGCGTTCAGCGCCCGGTACACGCGGTAGCCGTCGCGCCAGGCCGACGAAGAGTGGCTCCAGCCGATGTTGATCCGGCAGGCGATCAGCGGCGCGCTGATGGTGAGATTGCTGGTCGGCTGCAGCCGGTCCGCCGTGAAGGCGTTCCCCGTGTTGGCGACGGTGGACCAGCGCGTGCTGGTGAACGCCGCAAGTGCCGCGGGGGCCTGGACGGCGCCGGCCAGGCCCAGCCCGGCGGTCAGCGCGAGCACGAGCAGGATCGCGTGCAGGCGCCCGGACCAGCCCGGCACCTCGCGGGCGCCCAGGGCGCTGCCGCGGCGCACGGCCGCGGGGCGCGGTGGGGGTGGGATCGGCGCGACCGGCGCCGTGCCGGGTGCGGGCGGCACGGCCGAGACCGTCCAGCGGGGCGGTGCGGGCAGGTCGAGCGCGGCAGGCGGCTGGGGCAGCCGCACGCGGTAGATCACGGGTGGGACGGTCGCGGGAGCCGGTGGCGCGAACGCGGGGGCGGCCGGGATCGGTGCCGCTGCCGCCGCAACAGCCGGGGCAGGTGGCAAGGGCAGCGGCAGTGCGAACACGGGTGGGGCGGGCAGCGGCAGGCCCGGGGCACGGCGGGGACGCCGCGCCGGGCGCGTGCGTGCGACGGGCGCCACGGCGGGCCGCGATCGCCGGGTGCGCGGGGGACGCGCGGGGGCGGGGGAGGACTGCGCGGTGGGCTTGGACGGTGCGAGCAAGCCGATCGCGAGCAGCACCGACAGCATCCAGCCGGCCAGCAGGGGATAGCGCTGCTGCTGCAGCCAGATCACCGGCAGGCCCACGCGCGGCACGATCAGCCGCCCGACGCCCTGGATGTTCTCGGCGGGCACGGGGGTGGAGTCCGCGTCCTGGTTGGCGTCGCCCTTGGTCTGGTAGGTCCCGTCCTCGCCCGTGCCGGTGATCCGGTGGGTCACGATGCGCCCCGGCTCGGCCGGGTCGTCGAAGGTCACGATCTTGCCGGGCTTCAGCATCTCGCCGCGGTAGGGGGCGATCATGACGACGTCGCCGGCGCGGATCACGGGTCCCATCGAGCCCGATTCCACCGCCATCGGCGTCCAGCCCAGCGCCAGCATGGGGACCAGCACCCACACCGACAGCCATACCAGGAAGTTCAGGTAGGCGAGCGCGGCGAAACGGCCGACGAGGACCAGCCGGTCGGCTGCTCCTCGCGGTGCCGCTGTTGTCGCTGACTGCGCTGTCATGAGTCCCGCCAGAGTCCCCCGTGGGGGGCCTCACCGCAAGGGTGAGGCCCCGGTGCCGCTATCAGGTGTTCTGGGCCTCCCAAGTGAAGCTGGTGCTCGTGGCCGTGAGCCCCTGGGCGCTGTTGTTGTCCTGGAGCGTCACCACGAACTTGTACGCCCGGGTCTGACCGTTGGTGTTGGGTGTCCAGTTCGCGTCGTCGAGGCCGGTCGCCCAGTTCGTGTAGGTGGTCGCGAAGTTCGCCAGCGTGCCCGTGTAGATCTGGGTGCCACTGAACGTCGAGCAGTCCGCGAAGGTGCCGGGGGTCCCGCTGGTGATGGTCACCGTCAGGTACTGCCCGAGGCTCGTGCCGCCGCCGATCGCGCCGTACATCTTGATCGAGGTGGCCAGCGAACCGGTGTAGGTCAGCTCGATGCACTTGGTCGAGCTGTCACCCGGCTTGAGGTTGGTCAGCGAGAACATCGCCGAGCCGGAGTCGTCGTCGGTCAGCGAGACGGTTCCCGCAGCGAAGCTGTTGCCGGTGTTGGTGGTCGTGCCGGAGAAGGCGGCACTGGAGGTCTGGAAGACCAGGCCGGACACCATCGCCAGCCCCGCGATCGCCGCCGCCAGCTGGAACCTCAACGAGCCTGTCATGTGATGCTCCCTAAATCGCGCCGGTGTCCCGCCCTGGTCACACACCCGGATATCCATGTATCCGTCCCCCGTGTCTGGGCCAGCCCCTCGGAAAGCCGTCGCTGTTGTTTCGGCAGGCGCACGCCGCAACGTAAGTGGAAATACGTAAGTCCCCCGAACGGACTACGTACGTCTATCTACGTATGGACGAACCCGGGCGAACCCCCATGACACTGAGATGGCCTCAGGGCTCCCAAATCCGCAATTCCGGCCCCTCAGCGGGATCCGCGAGAAGGCCGGTGGTTCCCCCGGCCAGCAGGGCGACGGCGCGCGCGGCAGGACCCGCGACGATGTGCACCTGCAGGGGACTTGACGGCCAGGCGCACACCAGCCCGCCATCGTCCTGGCGCACCTCGGCGCCAAGCAGCGACCACAGTGTCCGGGCGGCGTCGAGATCGGGGTGCTCGAGCAGCGGTCCGCGCAGGGCGATGGCGCCGGCGGCCGCCGGTTCGGGGTCGTGGCCGACGTTGCGCGCCCACTCATCGTCGCTCTGGGCCGCCCAGGCGACCTGCACCACCAGGCCGCCCACGACGCTGGGCCGCAGGAACGCCTCGTGCCAGTAGGCGTTGTCCATGCGCACGTCCACCGGTTCGTGGCCGGCGGCCGTCAGGGTCTCCAGCGCCTGCGGCAGGTCCGTCACCTTGAGGGTGACGTGGTGGACCTGGGCGCCGAAACGGTCCAGGAACCGGCGGACGAAGCTGTTCCCGTCGTCCTCGGGCGGGGGCGCCAGCAGCTCGAGTTTTGCCCCGTTGGCGAAGCGCAGCTGTCGGCTCCAGAAGGCTGATGTCCGCCCGAACGCGACGACGCCGCCGCCCAGCGCGTGCTTCCACCGCCGTTCGCCGTCCTCCCAGCTCGGCACGGCGATGGCCACGTGGTCGAGTCGGGCGTCGAGACGGTGGTCGGACATGCGCTCCCTCATGCTCGGTTCGTGGTCAGTTCGTGCGTGGTTCGGTCAGGGACGGTCGTCGCAGGCGCATGGGGTGCCGCCGCAGCGTGGACAGCCGTCGGCGTAGCGCGCGGCCGCTTCGGCCAGATCGATCCCGGCTTGGTCGGCCAGCGACGCGAGCCAGGCGAGGACGTCCGCGAACTCCTCGCGCCGCTGGGCGGGCGTGCCGCGGAACAGCGCGCGCGACAGTTCGCCGCATTCCTCGGTGAACCAGGCGAACGTGCGGGCGAGGCCCCGCGCCTGGTCACGCTCGCCGTAGAGCGTGCGCATTTGCCGCTGGAAGTCTTGGAGATTCATTGGGAGATTCATCAGATGGTCGGGATGCCGGGATTCGAACCCGGGGCCTCCACGTCCCGAACGTGGCGCGCTAACCAAGCTGCGCTACATCCCGTGTAGCCGGGCCAGCGTAGCGGGGTGGCGCCAACCTTCACAAAGACGGCGCGGCGACGAGGTCGAGCAGGCTGGCTTCGGGGCGGCAGCAGAAGCGCACGGGCGCGTACATCGACGTGCCGCAGCCCGCCGACACGTGCAGCCAGGCGTCGCCGTGGCGCGACAGGCCGCGGGCCTGGGCGCGCGGCAGGTCACAGTTCGTCACCAGGGCGCCGATGCCCGGCACGCGCACCTGCCCGCCGTGGGTGTGCCCGGCCAGGACCACGTTCGCGCCGTGCCCCGCCAACGCGTCCAGGGCGCGCAGATACGGCGCGTGCACGACGCCCAGGCGCAGGACGGCGTCGCCCATCGGCCGGTCCCAGTCGATGAGGTCCGGGCGGTCGCGGCGGATGTGAGGATCCGCCAGCCCGGCCGCGTCGACGGTCCCGGCGGGGGTGTCCACCGCGATGCGGGTGTTGTCGAGCAGGGTCCAGCCGTGCGCGGTGAGCCCGGCGACCATGCGGTCGGTCTCCAGGCGCACGCGCCCGGGGCGGACCCGGCTGGGTCCGGCGAAGTAGCCGAGAGGGTTGCGCGGCGCGGGCGCGAAGAAGTCGTTGGAGCCCAGCACCACCAGGGCGGGGCTCCCGGTGGCCGAGAGTGCCGCGAGCGTGGCGACCGCCGGTTCCACGGCTTCGGGGTGGCCCAGGATGTCGCCGGTGACCACGACCAGGTCAGGGGCGTGCGCGGCCAGGCCGCGCACCCAGGCCATCTTGTCGCGCTGCCACGGCAGCAGGTGCAGATCGGACAGGTGCAGCACGCGCAGCCGCCCCGGCCTGCGCAGCGCGGGAATCTCGGCATGGCGCAGCGCGAACCAGCGCCGTTCGATCAGCGTCCCCCAGGCCAGCAAGGCGCCTCCGGCGCCCGCCAGTCCCGCGGCCTCGGCCAGCATCAGCGCTCCGAGGTCGTGGCGGTCGCGGTGGGGCTGGGACTCGGGCGCGGCGTGCGGGTGCGCCGGGGCCGGGGCGAACGCGTGGGCGAGGGGCTGTCGGAGGGGTCGCCGCTGGGGCTCGCCGATGCCGTGGCGGTCGGGGACGGGCTCGCCGTCGGCGTGGGGTCGTCGGGGCGGCGCTCGCGGCCGACTGTCACCACGATGGTCGTGACGTCCGTCCCGTCGGCGCCGGCGGCGGGGGACTGGGCGACGATCGTGCCGATGGCTTCCTCTTCGGCGGGCGCGGTCTCGACGGTGAGTTCCAGGCCCAGCCCGGCGACCTTCTCGCGCGCAGCCGCCTCGGTCAGGCCGAGCAGGTCGGGCACGACGGGCGCCGTGCCCGTGCCGTCGGACACCTCGATGCCGATCAACCCACCGCGTGGGGCGCGCCCGCCGCCCGGCGGCTGCTGGCGGACGACCGTGCCGGCTTTGCGGTGGTCGACCACCGTCACGGCCGCGACGTTGAACCCGGCGTCCTCCAGGGTCGCCTCGGCGGCCTTCTGCGTCATGCCGACCACGCTGGGCACCGGCGCGGTGCTGATCGCGGGGGCGGGCGGGAACGACTCGACCGGCAGGTCGAGCAAGGCGATCGCGCGCTTCATGAAGCGCGACCAGATCATCGTCGGCAGGCAGCCGCCGGTCACCCCGCGCGGGCAGCTGGGATTGCCGCGCATCGGCGCGGGCCGCTCGTGCCCGACCCACACGGCCGCGGAGAGCTGCGGGATGAAGCCGGTGAACCAGGCGTCGCCGTAGTTGTTCGTGGTGCCGGTCTTGCCTGCGGCCGGGCGCCCGATGCGCCCGTTGCGCGACGCGGTGCCGCGCTCGATCGGCCCGCGCAAGAGCGACGTCGCGCGGGCGGCCACCCCGCGTTCGAGCACGCGGTCGCAGTCGCCGCCGCCGCGGGTCAGCGTGCGGCCGTTGCGGTCGACGACCTTGGCCACGGCGTACGGCGGGCAGCGCACGCCGCGGTTGGCGAGGACGCCGAACGCCGCCGCCATGTCGAGCGGGAACACCTCGCCGGTGCCCAGCACCAGCGAGCACACCTCGGGGAGCGCGGAGGTGATGCCCATGCGGTTGGCGACGTCGACGAGCTTGGCCGGGCCGGTCAGCTCGACCAGGCGTGCGAAGTAGGTGTTGCTCGACACCGCGGTCGCCGCTGCCATGTCGAGCACGCCCTGGGACGCGTCGGCGTAGTTGCCCAGCGTGTGGCGGGAGCACGTGGGCGGCTTCCAGGTGTAGGAGCTGCCGGCCTCGAAGCTGTAGCCGGGCGAGACGCCGTCCTCGAGCGCGGCCACGACCTGGAACGCCTTGAACGCCGATCCCGCCTGGCGTCCGCTTGATCCCATGCCCGGCACGGCGGGGAAGACCTCGGTCTGCCCGGCGCCCTTGCCGTAGGCGTTCGGACCGAATCCCAGCGCCAGGATCTCGCCGGTCTTGGGGCTGACCGCCGCCAGCGCTGCCTGTGGGTCGCCGTCGCGGTCGAGTACCGCGGCGATGATCTCTTGCGCGGTGTCCTGCAGCTCGGGGTCGAGCGTGGTGTGGATCTCCAGGCCGCCGCGCAGGATGGCGCGCTGCCGCGCGATGCGGTCCGGACCCAGCGCCGGGTCCTGTTCCAGCAGGTGGCGCACGTAGTCGACGACGAACGGGTTGCGCGGCTCGGTGATCGGGTGGATGTCCAGGTCCAGGGGGCGTCGCTGGGCCCGCTCGGCCGCCTCGCGCGTGACGAAGCGCTCCTCGGCCATCTGGCGCAGCACGATGTCGCGGCGGTCGCGGGCGGCCTTGGGGTGGTCGCGCGGGTCGTTGACCTCGGGCACGCGGATCATCCCCGCGAGCAGGGCGCCTTGGGCGAGAGTGAGGTCGCCGACGTCGATGCCCCAGTAGTACTCGGCGGCGGTCGCGATGCCGTACACGCCGTTGGCGAAGTACGCCTCGTTCAGGTACAGCTCCAGGATCGCGCGCTTGTCGAGCCGCTTCTCGAGCTCGACGGCGTAGGACGCCTCGCGCACCTTGCGCTTCAGCGTGCGGTCGGCGCCGGTCACGACGTTCTTCACGACCTGCTGGGTGATGGTCGAGGCGCCCGAGGTGACGCCGCCGGCGCGCAGGTTTCCCGCCGCCGCGCGCATGATCGCGCGCCAGTTCACGCCGTCGTGGCGGTAGAAGTCGGCGTCCTCGGTGGCGAGCACCGCTTGCTGTACGTGCAGCGGCACGTCGTCGAGCTCCACCGTCTTGCGGTTCTCCACGTGCAGGGTCGCCAGCACGCTGCCGTCGCGCGCAAGCACGACGCTGCGCTCGTCCGGCTCGCCGAGATCCCGCGGCAGTGGCGGGAAGTCGAACAGGCCGCCCTCCGCCTCCTGCAGCATGGTCGCCGCCATGCCCGCGGTCGGGCCGAGGCTGAGGCCCACCAGCAGCGAGGCCGCCAGGATGCTGGTGGCGCCCGCGATCACGAGCGCGCGCAGCGGCCGGCCCGTCCGCGAGCGGGCGGCGAGGCGCAGCGACGGTCGTCGGGCAGTCGGCATGGGTGGCGCCCCCGGGGGAACGGGGTCCGCGCGCGGCGGGGCCCGGGGGACGCTTCGCATGATAGGTCGGTCCTGCGCGCGCACGGCGTTGCGGCCGCGCTTCTTGGCGCTCAGGCCCGCGCGGGGTCGCCGACCATCCATTCGCCCAGTCGCAGCAGTGCGGCGGCGTCGTGCACGTCGGTGGGCAGCAGCGGCACTTCGATCAGGGCATGCGGGTCGACGCCGTGCAGCGCGGCGCTGATCGCCCGTTGTTCCCGCCGGGCGCTGTCGCGCCGCTGAGCATGCAGCCCCAGCAGTACGGCGACCGTGCGCTCGTCGGCCTTGCCGCGCGCGAGTTTCGCGGCAGCGGCCGCCGCGGCCTCGGGGTCGAGCGCTTCCAGCACGAGTGGCGGCATCGACATGCGGTTGACCACCAGGCCGGCCGTGGGCATGCCCTCCTGCGCCAGGCGCTGCAGGAAGTAGCGCGCCTCGCGCAGCGCCGCGGGCTCGGGGCTCGCCACCACCACGAATGCCGACTGCGGGCTCTGGAGCAGCCGGTACACCTGCTGCGCGCGGGACTTGAAGCCTTCGTACATACCTTCGAACGACTGGAAGAAGTCGGCGAGATCGTCGAGCACCTGGGCGCCGGTGAGCCGCGACGCGGCCTTCATGAACAGCCCGGTGCCGATCCCGACCGCGCGGCCGACCGCCTTGCCCGCGCTGAAGCCCGGGCGCAGGAACATCTTCAGGAAGCGCCCCTCGAGGAAGTCGGTCAGGCGATTTGGCGCGTCGAGGAAGTCCAGCGCGTTCCGCGTCGGCGGGGTGTCGATGACGATGAGGTCGTAGCCGCCGGTGGCGTGCAGGTCGGCGAGCTTCTCCATCGCCATGTATTCCTGCGTGCCCGCGAGCGTCTCGGTGAGCTGCTGGTAGAAGCGGTTCGCCATGATCCGCTGCACGCGGTTCGCGTCCCCGGCGGTGCGTTCGACGACCTCGTCGAACGTGCGCTTCATGTCCAGCATCATCGCGTCGAGCCCGCCGGGGGGGACCCCGGGGGCCGTGACCGCGCGCGGGGTGTTGTCGAGCGTCTCCAGGCCCAGGGACTGCGCGAGCCTGCGCGCCGGGTCGATCGTCAACACGATCGTGCGGCGCCCCAGGCGGGCGGCCTGGAGCGCCAGCGCGGCGGCCGTCGTGGTCTTGCCGACACCGCCGGCGCCGGTGCACACCAGCACGCGCCGCTGGGCGACCGCCTCGTCCAGGCGGCGCGTGCGCGCGACGGCGAGCGGGTCGCTCATGGGGACTGCTCCGCGAGGACGTCGGCGAGCAGGTCCAACTCGGCCGGGCCGAAGCGGTCGGCGTGCAGGGCGGGGAGCTCGATCGAGGGGACGGGCGCGTCCGCGGCCAGGCGCGCCCGCATCTCTGCCTGCAGATCCTGGCGGGCGAGGTGCGCGGCGCCGACCTCGAGCAGCGCCTCGCCGATCGCCTCGTCGGCCTGCAGCCCCGCTCGGTCGAGGATCGCGGCGACCGCCGCGGGGTCGAGCTTGTCGCGCACCGCGCTGCGCTGGGCGTCGCTCAGCCGCGCAGCTTCGACGCGGTTGACGATCACCGGGCCGAGGGTGACGCCCAGTGCGTGGAGGTGTTCGACCGCCTCCAGCGTCTCCTGCACCGGCATCTCCTCCAGCAGCGTGACCAGTTGCAGGCGGGTCCGCGCGGGATCGACGAGCATGTCCACGACGCTCTGCGCCTGCTGGCGGATCGGCCCGATGCCGACGAGCTCACCGGCCGATTCGGGCGCGCGCAGGAAGTTGACGATGCGGCCGGTGGGCGGTGCGTCCAGGACGATGAGGTCGTAGACGTGACGGCCGTCGCTGCCACGGCGCTGCTCCATCTCCTTGACCTTGCCGATGAGCAGCACGTCTTTGACGCCCGGGGCCGCGGTCGTGGCGAACTGCACGGCGGAGGACCCCACGACCAGCTTCGACAGGCGCCCCGCGCCATAGAACAGGTCGAGATACTCCGCCAGGGACGCCTCCGGGTCCACCGACAGCCCCCACAGCCCCGGCCGGAACTCGCGCTCGGTGAAGTCCCACGGCGAGGTGGCGAACATGGCGGCCATGGTCTGGCGGCTCTCGACCTCGACCAGGCAGGTCTTGCGGCCGCTGCGCACGCCCGCCAGCGCCAGTGCCGCCGCGACCGTGGACTTCCCGACGCCGCCCTTGCCGGTGACGATCAGCAGGCGCGCGCCGAACAGGTCGGCGGACGGCGGTGGCGGGGCGGCTGGGGGGCTCACGATGGTCGAGTCTCGCCTATCCCGGCCGGACCGTACACTTGGCGGCCATGACCCCCGTCGCCGCTTCCCTCCGGCGCGCCCGCCCGCGGGCGCGCGTCCTCGCCCTGCTGCTCGCCGGCCTCTGCGCCGGACTGCTGTCGGGCTCCGCATCGGCCCATTCCAACCATGGGTCGGTGGACATCCTGCAAGTGCGCGGCGTCATCGACGGACCGGTGGCCGGGTACATCACGGACGCGGTCGAGCGGGCGAACGCCGCGGCGCACACCGGCGCCGTCGTCGTGCAGCTCGACAGCCCCGGCGCGCTGAAAACCGACGTCTCGGGCCTCTTGCGGGCCGTGCGCGACAGCCGCGTTCCCGTCGTGGTGTGGATCCCGCCCGGCGGCGAGGCCGCCGGCGCCGGCCATGCGCTGGCACAGGCCGCGCACCTGCTGGCCGTGTCGCCGGGCTCGCAGCTCGGCCCTGCCGAGCCGCTCGACCTCGCGACCGGTGCGCCGCGTGGGCCGTCGGTGCTGGTGATTCCGGATGGCGCGGCGCCCGGCGAGGTCGTCGCTCGTCCCGGCGCCAGGCTGATCACCGAGGCGCAGGCGGTCGAGCAAGGGCTCGCGGCGTTCTCGGCGCCCGAGCTGCCCGACGTGCTGCGCGAGCTGGACGGCCGCGTGGTCCAGGTCGCGGTGCTCGGCAAGCAGACGCTGCGGGTCGATCCGGTGACCGCCGACGTGCGTTTCGACAACATGGGCCTGGGCCGCAGGGTGCTGCACGCCGTCGCCAGCCCGCCGCTGGCCTACTTGCTGCTGGTGGCCGGAGCGCTCGCGCTCGTCTTCGAGATCTTCCAACCCGGCTTCGGGGTGTCGGGCATCACCGGCCTGGTGTTGCTGGGGCTGAGCGCGTACGGCTTGACCGCGCTGCCGGTGCGGCCGCTGGGGGCCGCGCTCTTGGTGCTTGGCCTGGTGCTGCTGGCCGTCGACCTGTCGCTGGCGGGCCTGGGACTGTTGACCGCAGGGGGCGCGATCGGCCTCGTCGCGGGATCCCTGCTGCTGTTCGAAGGGCCCGACGTGCTGCGTTTGTCGCCGTGGCTGATCGCCTTTGTGGTCGCCTCGGCACTGGTGTTCTTCGTGATCGTGATGACGGTGGTACTGAAGGCGCAGGCCGGCCAGGCCCAAGAGGGCGCGGACAAGGTCGTGGGCAAGCGCGCCGTGGTGCGTTCGATGCTCAACCCCGAGGGCCACGTCTTCGTCGACGGCGCGCTGTGGCGGGCGCGCGCGCCCGAGGGCGCCGGGCGCGTGAAGACCGGGACGGTCGTGCGCGTCGTGGGCCTGGACGACCGGCTGACGCTGCAGGTCGAACTGGAACCGGAGAACGCCCCCGCCGAGTAGCGCGCGGTCCTCTGGCACGTCCTCTAGGGTGGGCCGATGGACATCTTCGGCTCGTTCTTCCCCATGTTCGCCGTCGCCGCGGTGCTGGTGATCCTGATCGCCGGGATTCGTATCGTGCAGGAGTACGAGCGCGGCGTGATCTTCCGGCTCGGGCGCATCGTCGCGGGCGCCAAGGGACCGGGACTGTTCCTGATCATCCCGCTGATCGACCGCATGGTGAAGGTCAACCTGCAGACGGTGACGATGAACGTCCCGGCGCAGGACATCATCACGCGCGACAACGTGACCGTGCGCGTGGACGCGGTCGTGTACTTCAACGTTGTCGACCCGGTGAAGGCGACCGTCAACGTGCAGAACTACCTGTTCGCCACGTCGCAGGTGGCCCAGACCACCTTGCGGTCGGTATGCGGCACAGCCGAGCTCGACGAACTGCTGGCCGAGCGGGTGCGGCTGAACGCGCAGGTGCAGACGATCGTCGACGAGCTGACCGAGCCGTGGGGCGTCAAGGTCACGCTGGTCGAGATCAAGGACGTGAACCTGCCTGAGCAGATCCAGCGGGCGATGGCGCGCCAGGCCGAAGCCGAGCGCGAACGGCGCGCGAAGATCATCGGCGCCGAAGGCGAGTTCCAGGCGTCGGCGAAGCTTGCGGAGGCCGCCGCGGTGATCGCGCAGCACCCGATGGCGTATCAGCTGCGCTTCCTGCAGACCGTGACCGAGGTCGCGGCCGAGAAGAACTCGACCCTCGTGCTGCCGATCCCGATCGAGCTCCTGGGCGCGTTCAAGGCGATCGCCGAGGCGCTGCCAAAGGCAAACCCGTCGGGGGCGGACCAATCGGGTGAGTCGGATACACCGGAATAGCGAACCACCCCTTTTCAGGGTGCGGGAACTGTCGTAGCCTCGCACGCGCCGCGGGCGCAGCGCCGTCCGTGCACGACCGGTCAGGTACCCCCTCGGGACGAGGGCGCAAGGCGAGGATCATGGCAACGCTGCCGCAATTGGACGAGGCACCCAGTACTTCCTGGCAGGTGCACGGGCTGTGCCGAGCGGACGACTCGAGCGTCTTCTTCGCCCCTGTGCACTTCGAGCACCGGCCAGAGCGCGACGCGCGAGAGGCGAAGGCCAAGGCGATCTGCGCTGAGTGCCCGGTCCGCCTGCCGTGCCTGGAGTGGGCCTTGGCGACCCAAGAGCCGTACGGCGTGTGGGGTGGCTACGCCGAGCACGAGCGCAAGCAGATCCTGCTGGGCAAGCGCAAGGCGTCGTGAGCTCGCCCGAGCAGCGGCTCGCGACGCTCGGCATCACGCTTCCGGTTCCGCCGGCCCCGGCGGCCGCCTATGTCCCCGTGGTACGCGCGGGCTCCCTGCTGCTCACCGCCGGGCAGCTGCCGCTGGCCGACGGGGCGCTGCTGGCGATCGGCAAGGTCGGCGCCGAGGTCGGCCTTGAGACCGCCATCGCCTGCGCGCGCCAGTGCGCAGTGAATGTGCTGGCGCAGGTGCGCGCCGAACTCGGATCCCTGGATCTCGTGACACGGGTCGTGAAGCTCACGGTGTTCGTCGCGTCCGCGCCGGGCTTCACCGAGCAGCACCTGGTCGCCAACGGCGCATCCGAGCTGCTGGCCGAGGTGTTCGGCGACGCCGGCCGCCACGCCCGCTCGGCCGTCGGCGTGGCGGTTCTCCCACTCGACGCCCCCGTCGAGATCGAGGCCACCCTCGCGCTGTGACTGAAAACGGCAACATGTTGCCGTTTCCACGCACGCTCGAACCTCCAGTGGCTAGTGAAATAGTCATTCGGCTAGTAGAGTAGCCAAGTGGACTTTCGCGATCCGCTGTCCCTGCTCGGTCCGTCCGCCACCGTGGGTGTCGTCCGGGCGCTTCTGGAGAGCCCTGGCCTGCCGCTGTCGGGCCGTGAGGTTGCTCGTCGAGCTGATCTGAGTCCGCGCGGCGCGCAGCTCGCGCTCGCGCCGCTCGTCGAGGCCGGCCTTGTGGACAAGGTCACGCTCCCCCCTGCCCAGGGGTTCATGCTGAACCTCGATCATGTCAGCGCCGAGGGGCTTCGTACCTTGGCCAACCCGGGAGGCGTGCTCATGGACCGGATCGCCGCCGTGGTTGCGCAATGGCGGCCGCAAGCGGTCAGCGTGGTGCTGTTCGGCTCGTTCGCGCGGGGCGAGGCGGGTCCGGACAGCGACGTCGATCTCCTTGTCGTGCGGCCGGCTTCGCTCGACGCGCTCGATCCCGTCTGGGAGCGAAACGTGGGCGATCTCGAACGTTCAGTCGGGCGATGGACTGGCAATCGCGCCGAGGTGATCGAGTATTCGGTCGAGGAGCTGAAGGAACGAGACGCCGCCGACGCGCCGTTTCTGCGGGCAGTCATCGCCGAGGGCCTTACGGTTGCTGGCAAGCCGTTCCGCACACTGCTGCGTTCCGCCGCCTGATCGGCCGTGTCCAAGCCGGAGGCCAAGGCTCGGCTCGCGAAGGCCAAAGATTTTTTGGAAGCGGCCACTCTCGCGCAGGGTGCTGGATTGTCGGACCCGGCAATCAGTGCCGCGGTCCTTGCCGCCATTGCGGCGGCTGACGCGATCGTGCTGTGTCAGGGATCGCTCCCAGCCGGACGACGCGCGCATGGCGACGCCCCTGATCTACTCGCTCGCTGGGATCCGCCGGCGGCCGAGACCCTTCGTCGGTTGCTTCGGGTCAAGCAGCGTGCGCAGTACGACGCGCAGCCGCTCTCTGTCAGTGAGGCGGCGGACGCGGTGCGCCGGGCCAAGCGTCTGGTCGCGCGGGCTGAGACCCAGCTCAGCAGCTGAAACGTCAGGCGAGGGTGCGGAGGTCGCCGGCGCGGCGGGTGAGGGCGCGGCGGTCGAGCTCCTCCAGCAGCGGCACGGCGTACTTGCGGGTCGTGCCCCACGCGTCCTTGGCCTGCGCGGCGGTGAACGCTTGGTCCCCGAACGCCGCACGGAGGCGCTCGGCCGCCGCCGGGATTGCCTCTGCGGTGAGGACCAGGTCGGGTCCCACACGCACGACGGCTCCCTCGCGCTCCAACTGCCGCACGACCGCCTCGGGCACGCCGGTCGTCTGGATCGCCTCGGACAGCCGGGGTGGTGCGAACATCTGCTCGCGCAGGGCCGCCAGCAGGGCGTCGCGTGCGGCGGCTTGTGCCGGGTCCAGCGCCACGGCGTGATCGGGCGCCCGCAATCCCGGACCCTCGGCGACGATCCGTCCCAGGCGTGTGAACGCGTCGATCAGGGGCCCGGCGAGATCGGCCGGGCAGCCCCCGGCGATGACCGCGCGCAGGGCGACGTCTTTGGGGGCTGCGGGCTCGAGCGGGTGCGCCGCGTGATGGGCGCGCAGGCTGTCGAGCGCGGTGGCTGACCAGTCGGCCGCCGCGGCCGGGTGCACGACCGCCCCACCGAGTGGCAGCAGTCCTTGGTCGCGCGCCGCGTCCTGTGCCGCGTCGGTGCGCAGCCCGCACGCCGCGGCGGCCTCGGCCAGCGGCGCCGAGCGGCGCTCCTTCACGTGCAGCCCGAGCAGCACCGCGCGGTCGCCTGCGCGGAGCGCGTCGTGGCGCGCCACAAGCGTGGCTTGGCGAGCCGTGCGGCCCTGCCCGCGCGCGGGGGCGCCGGGCAGCGCGTCGACCACGGTTCCCCCGGCGATCGTGGCCCAGCGTCCCGCCTCGCGCAGCACGAAGCGGTCGCCGGCGCCCAGCGGCAGCGGCTCGTCGAGCTCGACGCGCACGAACCCTGGCTCGCTCAGTGCGCGGCCCAGCACCGGCAGCAGCGTCGCCGAACGCTTGGCCGATCCGGCATGGAGCTGCCAGGCACCCTTGCGGCTGACCTCCTGGCCCTCCAGCACGTGGACCCAGGCTTCGAAGGTCGTGCAGGCGGGCCACTGGTGGGCGTCGGCGAGCGCGTCCCCGCGCCGCGCCTCGGCCCGTTCGAGCCCGCTGAGATTCACTGCGACGCGGCTGCCCGGCTCGGCCCTGCTGACGGCGGCACCCAGGCTCTGCAGGCCGCGCACACGGCACGGCCGCCCGGCGGGCAGGAGCGCCAGTTCGTCGCCGGTGGCGATCGTCCCTCCGGTCAGCGTGCCGGTGACCACGGTGCCCGAGCCGTGGACGGTGAAGCTGCGGTCGATCCACAGGCGCGGCCGCCCATCGTCGGCCGGGCGGGGGGCGTCGTCGAGCAGCGCCGCGAGGGCGGCGCGAAGATCGTCCAGCCCGTCGCCGGTCACCGCGCTGCACGCGACGATTGCGGCCTCGGCGATGAGGCTGCCGGAAAGCCGGCCGCGCACCTCCTCCACGGCCGCTTCGCGCCGGTCCGCGTCGACGGCGTCGGCCTTGGTGAGCGCGACCACACCGCGGCGCACGCCGAGCAGCGACAGGATGTCGAGATGCTCCTGGCTCTGGGGCTTCCAGCCTTCGTCGGCGGCGACGACGAACAGGGCCGTCTCCACCGGTCCTGCGCCCGCGAGCATGTTCGTGATGAAGCGCTCGTGGCCCGGCAGGTCCACGAACGCCACTGTGTGCGATCCGATCGCTGTCCACGCGAAGCCGAGGTCGATGGTGAGCCCGCGCCGCCGTTCCTCTTCGAAGCGGTCCGGCTCCATGCCAGTCAGCGCGCGCACCAGGCTCGACTTGCCGTGGTCCACATGCCCGGCGGTGCAGACGACACGCATCATGCGGTCAGTCCGCAGCTGTGGACGCCGCCGCGAGCGCCGCGCGCACCAGTTCGCCCAGCAGCGTGTCGTCGGCCGGGTCGACGGTGCGCGGATCCAGCCACAGGGCGCCGTCGTCGACGCGCGCCACGGCCGCGACCTCGCCGTGGCGCAGATGCCGGGCCACCCGATCGGGCGAGGCGCACGCGATCCGGACCACGGCGGTGGGGATGACGGCGCCCGGGGCGGATCCGCCGCCGACCACCGACTCGCCGTCGGCCACCCGCGCGTCCGGGCCGCAGGCGTCCGCCAGCGCCATCGCGCGCAGTTCCAGGGCGGCGGGCTCGGCGTCGAGCATGCGCCAGACCGGGATCGCGCGGCGATCCCCGCGCAGGTGCGCCTCGAGCGTCGCCTGCAGCGCGGCGATACGCAGTTTGTCCAGCCGCAGGGCCCGCGCCAGGGGATGGCGGCGGCAGGCGCCGACCGGCTCGGCGTCGCCCGCGATCAGCCCCGCCTGCGGGCCTCCGAGCAGCTTGTCGCCGCTGCAGACCACAAGGTGCGCGCCGGCGGAGAGCGAGGAGCGCAGGTCCGGCTCGCCCGCCAGCCACGGGTGCTCGGACGGACCGAGCAGCCCGGAGCCGACGTCGTGCAGCAGCACCAGGCCGCGCGCCCGCGCGAGCACGGCGAGCTCGTCGACCTCGGCGCTCTCGGTGAAGCCGCTGACCTGGAAGTTGGAGGGGTGCACTTTGAGGATGAGCGCGGCGTCGGGATGGCGGTCGATAGCGGCCGCGTAGTCGCCGGCGCGGGTGCGGTTGGTGGTGCCGACCTCGACCAGGCGCGCGCCCGACGCGGCGAGGATGTCCGGCAGGCGGAACGAGCCGCCGATCTCCACGAGTTCCCCCCGGCTGACCAGCACCGGTCTGCCCACGGCGAGGGCGGCGAGCGCGAGCACGAGCGCCCCTGCGGCGTTGTTGACCGCCATGCCGTCCTCGGCGCCGGACGCCTCGGCGATCAGCGGGGCCAGTCGCGCGCCCCGGGATCCGCGCGCCCCGCTCGCCAGGTCGTATTCGAGGTCGCAGGTGCCCGCGGCGCCGGTCATCGCCTCGACCGCCTCGGCCGACAGTGCGGCTCGCCCGAGGTTGGTGTGCACGACGACGCCGGTCGCGTTGATCACGGGACGCAGCGCTTCCGGCCGTCGTGCCGCGAGCAGCTCCGCCGCCCCGGCAACCAGGGTGCTCACCTCGACGGAGGCGTCCACGCCCGATAGCAGTTCCGACCGCGCCCGCTCCACCGACTCGCGCAGCGCCCCGGTCACCGCGCCCTTGCCGTATCGCGCCGCGAGGTCACCCGCCGCCCCCAGCAGCTCGTCGATGCGCGGCAGATCCCTCGGACTCTTCACCCGCTCATCCTGCCATCGTCACCAGTCGGGGGCGGAGGAAAGGGGAATGCGTGCTCGCCCGCAGCCGACTAAAGGGGTTTATCGGAGGCGAAGGGCGAGCAACGCATTCCCCGATTTGGACTCACAGCCCAAGAGCGCGGCTGATGACGAGCTTCTGCACCTCGGACGCGCCCTCGACGACGCGCAGCATGCGCAGGTGGCGCAGGGCGGCCTCGATGCGCCCCTCGCGCAGCAGGCCCTGCCCGCCGAACACCTGCAGGCAGCGGTCGGCGATCTGGTAGCCGCGGTCGCTGGCGTAGTACTTCACGATCGAGCTCGACAGCATGGGCGATTCTCCTTGGTCGACCTCCCACGCGAGGTGGTAGACGAGCCAGCGCATCGCCTCGATCTCGACCTTGCTCTCGGCCAGCGGGAAGCTCACGCCCTGGAACTTGCCGATCGGCTTGCCGAACGCGGTGCGCGTCTTGGCATGCTCGGCGGCGACGTCCAGGCACCACTCGGCCATGCCCAGGCACTGCGCACCGATGTAGGCGCGGCCGCCGTTGAGGAACTTCATCGCCGAGTAGAAGCCATACCCCTCCTGGCCGATGATGTGGTCGGCGGGGATGCGGCTGTCCTCGAAGATCAGTTCGACGGGGTGCGTGTCGGCCATCGTGAGCTGCTTCTTGCCGACCTTGTACGCCTCGCGCGGGACGATGAAGGCGGTGATCCCGCCGTGCGCGCGCTTCTCCGCGTCGGTCACGGCGAACACCACCGAGAAGTCGGCGCGGTCGCCGTTGGTGATGTAGTGCTTCATGCCGTTGAGCACCCAGGTGTCGCCGTCGCGCACGGCCTTGGTGCGGATCGACTGGGCGTCGGACCCGGCCTCGGGTTCGGTGAGGCCGAAGCACATCGTGGTCTCGCCCGCCATCAGCGGCTTGAGGTAGGTGTCGCGCAGGTGCTCAGGCATGTCCATGAGCAGCGGCGTGGGCGCCTCGGGGTTGGGCGGGCCCAGCGAGAACAGCGCCATGCGCATGCCCGACCGCGCGGCCTCCTCGACCAGCAGGGTCATGCCGAGGTTGGACAGGCCGAGGCCGCCGACCTCCTCGGGCATGTGCGCCGCGTAGAAGCCCTCAGCGAGTGAGCGCCGCTTGATCTGGTCGCCGGCCTCGCGCATCTCGGGCCCGTGGCGGCCCTCGTCGAGCGCCTCCTTGAGCGAGTCCTCGACGGGCCGCACTTCGCGGTCCAGGAAGGTGCGGAAACTGTCCCGCAGGCTGGCGAGTTCTTCGGGGACCGAGAAGTCCATGTGTGGCGCTCCTGTGCTCGACGGCGCGGCGCCTGACGCCGCGGAACGATCTTACGAGAATCGTTCCGGGGCCGTGAGCCCGGGCTGGAGGATCGGTTCCGCGACCGCGACGGCGGCTGCGGGGGAGGCGGGCACCGGTTCGCCCGCGGTCAGGCGCAGAGGGATCACGCCCGCCCACGTGGGCTCGTCGAGGTCCTCGGGGTAGTCCAACGGCCCACCGCTGCGCACCTTCACGGCCGACTCGGCCAGCTGGAGGGCGACGACCCGGGTGGCCGAGAGCTCGCGTCGCGTCGCCGGGCGCAGTGCGTCCCATCGGCCGGGCAGGTTGTGGCTCGTCACGGCGCGCAGGCCCGCCACGATCTCATCCGGATCGGTGACCTCGCGCCCGCGGCCGTGGACGACCACCGAGCGGTAGTTCATCGAGTGCTTGATCGCTGACCGCCCCAGCACCAGCCCGTCCAGGATCGTGACCGCGACGCTCGCCTCGGCGCCCTGCCCGAGCGCCTGCAGCAGCCGGCTCGCGACGCCGCCGTGCAGGTATAGCCGGTCCTCGACCCGTCCGAAGGCCATCGGCACTACGACCGGCGTGCCGTCGCGCACGAGCGCCACGTGGGCGACCACACCCTCGTCGAGCACCGCGAACACTTCGTCCATGCCGTAGCGCGCGCGATCGGCGTGCTGGCGGATGCGTGCCCGCTCGCTCGGCGCCATCTCCGTGCCGGCGTCCTGCTCCTGTTCCATGTCCGCCTCCTCGCGGCCCACGCTACGCGCGGCGCCGGACTGCCCGCCTCGCCCGATCGGCCGGTGCCGCGCGCGCACTAGGATGCGCGGCGATGCCCGAAACCTTCAGCTTCGACCCGCCCGCCGAGCCGGCCCCCATTCGCGACGCGGCCACGGTGATCGTCCTGCGCGACGGCCCACACGGCGTGGAGTCGCTGTTGCTCCAGCGCCACGGCCGCAGCGGCTTCGCGGCCGACGCCTGGGTGTTCCCCGGTGGGGTCGTCGACGCACCGGACGCCGCGCTGCCGCCGCCGCGATGGACCGGCATCGACCCGGTCGCCCGCGCGGCGCGCTTCCAGGCGACGCCCGAGCGCACGCTCGCCCTGCACGTCGCCGCGGTGCGCGAGACGTTCGAGGAGAGCGGGCTGCTGCTCGCGAGCCGACCGGACGGATCGGCGGTCGACATCGAGGCTGCGTCGGTCGCCGCGATGCGCCGCCGCCTGGCCGACCGTGACGACCCCGCGGGCGCGGCGGAGTTCAACGCCTGGCTGGCCGAGGAGGACCTGGTCCTGGAGCTCGGCCGCCTGGAGTACTGGGCGCGCTGGATCACGCCGGTGTGGGAGAAGCGGCGCTACGACACCCGCTTCTTCTTGGCGCGCGCCCCCGAGGGGCAGGTGGCCGCGTTCGACGACGTCGAGACCACCGGCCAGCACTGGATCCGCGCGCGCGACGCCCTGGCCGCCGCCGAGCGCCGCGAGCTGCACATGATCTACCCGACCATCAAGAACCTGGAGGCGCTCGCGGAGGCGTGCGGCGACGTGGGCGGCATCGACGCGGCGTTCGCGTGCGCGGCCGCCATGGAGCGCATCGGCACGGTCCTACCGCACTTCGAGCCGACCGACGACGGCGGCTTCCGCGTGCTGCACCCCGACGATCCGGATTACCCGACCGAGCGCTACGCCGCGGAGCTCGCGCGCTGATGGATCACCTCGACGACCTGGTCACGCGGGTGCTGGCGCCCAACCCGGGCCTCATGACGCTCGAGGGCACCAACACCTATCTGGTGGGCGCGCCCGGCAGCGGCGAGGTGGTCGTGGTGGATCCCGGGCCTGACGCGGACGAGCACCGCGTCGCCGTCGAGGCCGCCGCCGCTGCACGGGACAGCCGCATCGCCGCGGTGGTCGTGACGCACCACCATCGCGACCACGCGCAGGCGGCGGGCTGGGCGTCGCGCTGGGGCGTCGGACTGCACGCGTTCTCGCCCGAGATGGTGCGGCGCGTGGCGGCCGGCGCGGACCCGCAGGCCCTGCGCGACGGCGACACGCTCGCGCTGGCGGGCGTGCGGCTCCAGGCGGTGCACACGCCCGGCCACTCCAGCGATCACCTCTGCCTGCGCGTCGTCGAGACCGACGTCTTGCTGACCGGCGACCACGTCCTCGGGCGCGGCACCTCGGTGGTCGTGTATCCCGACGGCGACATGAGCGACTACGTCGCGTCGCTGGAGCGGCTGGCGGCCTCGCCCGCGAATGCGCTGTACCCCGGCCACGGGCCCGCGCTCGACCAGCCGTCCAAGACGCTGGCGGAATACCTTGCCCACCGTGGGGAGCGCGAGCGGCAGGTGCTCGCGGCGCTGCACGCAGGGGACCAAGACCCGATGGCGATCGTGCGGCGCGTGTACGCCGACGTGGATGCCGCGCTGCACCCTGCCGCCTCGCGCAGCGTGCATGCACACTTGGAGAAGCTGGTCCGGGAGGGCGCCGCCGTGCGCGACGGCGCCCCGGACGACGAAGGGACGGCCTACCGTGTCCGATGACCCGACTCGACGCCTCGATCCTCCCGTGGATCCCGAGGGGGGACGCGCCCCGCAGACGCGCCCGGCGCTGATCGCGGCGGCCTCCGCGCTCGCCCTGGTGGTGGTCGTGCTGTTCGTGCTGAATCGCGAGGGCGACGGACCCGCCGTCGATCCCTCCCCGGACCCTTCGGGCACGCCGTCGGCGAGCGTGTCACCGAGCGACAGTGTGTCCCCGACCACGGAACCCTCACCGACCGCGAGCCCGCGCCCGGCCACCGACGCGGACGCCGCGGAGTTCAGCGAGGGGTTCCGCCCCGACGGCGCCCAGGCGGTGCAGTCCGCGACCGCCGACATCGACGGCGACGGCGAGAAGGAAGTCGTCTTCGCCTCGATCCACTCCGATGCCTCGCGCATCGACATCGCGCGCTGGGACGGCCGCGCCTACCGCGTCGTCTACACCGGTGAGGGCGGGGGCGCCGAGCGCCTCGACGGCTTCACGGTCACCGACTACACCGGCGACGACACGCGCGAGATCGTGACGATCCAGTCGATCGGCGCGCAGGGCCAGAGCCTGTCGATCTGGGGCTGGAACGGGCAGGCGTTCGCGCCGCAGCGCGCCGCGGGCGGCTGCTGGGACGGATCGCACACCTTCGGTGTCACCGGCGCGGCGATCGAGCGCGGCGAGATCCGCGCGACCTGCGACGGCTCGCCCCTGCCCACGGCGGCCTGGCCGTCGGACATCTACGCCTGGGACGCCGAGCGCGGCGGCTGGGCCTACGACCACACGGAGGACTGAGCGATGCCCTATCGGACCGTGCTGGTCGGCACCGACGGCTCACTGACGGCGGGACGTGCGGTGCAGCGCGCCGTCGAGCTCGCCGCCGGGATGAAGGCCAAGCTCGTCGTCGCCAACGTCGGCGACCCGGCCGTCGGCAAGGGCGTGCTGGACGCCGTCGCGCAGCTGCACGCGGCCGGCGGGGTGGAGATCGACCTGCGCCAGCTCGCGGGCGACCCGGCCGACGCGCTGCTGGGGCTGGCGGAGGCTGAGCACATCGACGCCATCGTGGTCGGCAACAAGGGAATGACCGGCGCGCAGCGCTTTCTGCTCGGATCGGTGCCCAACAAGATCAGCCACCAGGCCCACTGCGACGTGCTGATCGTCAACACCACGCCGCACGCCTGAACCCCCGCATGGGCCGCCCGGCCAGGGCCGATTGTCTGCGCCTCCTCGGTGCCGGGTAACATTCTCCGACCGCCAGCGGGTGGACCGTCGGTGCGGAATTCGTTGCGTGAGACCGGGACAACGCCGTCCCAGGAGGACCGAGACCGTGGCCGTCGAGCTGCCCAAGAGCAAGTCCGTCATCGCGAACCCGTCACAGGACGAGCTCAAGCAGCTCGTGGGCAAGATGCCCAACGCGCAGATGACCGAGTTCGGCAACTACAACGTCAAGTGCCGCGTCACGGCGCGCTCCGCCGGCTCGACCTTCATCGTCACCGACGACCCGGCGTCGACCACCAAGCAGTCGATCACCCGTGCGCAGTACGCCGAGGTCGTCCGCACCCAGGACGCCTACATCGCCGAACAGGACATGATCGTCGTCGAGGGCTACATCGGCCCCGAGAACTCCCCGCTCAAGCGCCCGGCCCGCGTGTTCATCGAGGCGGCCAACGCCAACATCCCGGCGATGCAGCAGCAGCTGTACTACCCCAAGGACGCGGACTGGCGTGAGGAGGACGCGCTTACCGTCATCTACACGCCCAACCTGGTGGCCGACGGCTGGCCCGAGGACCGCCTGGTGACCATCGACCTGGAGAACTGGGTCACCCGCGTGTTCAACATCGACTACTTCGGCGAGTCGAAGATGGGCGGCCTGCGCATGTGGATGGAGTGGGCCTACCAGCAGGGCGCGCTCGCCATGCATGCGGGCGCCAAGGTCATCCCCACCGACGGCGCCGACAAGGTCGCGCTGATCGTCGGCTTGTCGGGTACCGGCAAGACCACCACGACGTTCACGCGCCAGAACGGCTCGCTGCCGGTGCAGGACGACATCGTCGGCTTCGTGAACGGCGGCGACGTGTTCTCGACCGAGAACGGTTGCTTTGCCAAGACCATCGGCCTGGACCCCCAGTACGAGCCGACGATCCACGGTGCGCTGAGCTCGCCCGAGGGCTGGCTCGAGAACGTGCATGTCTCGCCCGACGGCGCGGTCGATTACTTCGACGACAGCTGGACCGCGAACGGCCGCGGCACGTTCTCGCTCGCGGCGATCGAGCACTACGACCCGCGCAAGCTCGGCAAGGGTGACTTCCTGCTGATCCTCAACCGCAACGAGTCGATCATCCCGGCTGTGGCGAAGATGACCAGCAAGGAGCAGGCCGTCGCCTACTTCATGCTCGGCGAGACCAAGGGCACGTCGGCCGGCGGCGCGGGCGAGGACGGCAAGTTCCTGCGCGTGCCGGGCACGAACCCGTTCTTCATGTGGGACGACGCGCTGCAGGGCAACCGCCTGCTGGAGCTGCTCGACACGCTGGACTACGACTTCGGCGTGTACCTCATGTCCACGGGCCGCGTCGGCGGCGGCGAGGACCAGCCCGGGTCGAAGAAGGTCAAGATCCCGCACTCCTCCGCCATCGTGAAGGGCATCGCCGAGGACACGATCGAGTGGGTCGAGGATCCCGACTTCGGCTACCTGGTGGCCGCGCACGTGCCCGGCATCGACGCCGCGGACGAGGACCTGCTCAGCCCGCGCCGCCTGTACGAGGCACAGGGCCGGGGCGAGGAGTACCAGAAGCTGGTCGACAGCCTCAAGGCCGAGCGCCGCGCGTACATGGCCGGCTACCCGCTGCTCGAGTCGAGCATCGTCGAGGCGCTGGGCTAGATCATGGAGCAGCGCACGCTGGGCGGGCTGACCGTCTCGGCACAGGGACTCGGCTGCATGGGCATGAGCGAGTTCTATGGGCCGACCGACGAGGCCGAGGGGATCGCGACGATCCGGCGGGCGCTGGACCTCGGCGTGACGATGCTCGACACGGCCGACATGTACGGCCCGTTCACCAACGAGCTGCTGGTGGGCAAGGCCATCGCCGGGCGCCGCGACGAGGTCGTGATCGCCACCAAGTTCGGCAACGAGCGCGCGCCCGACGGCGCGCGCCTGGGCATCAATGGCCGTCCGGAGTACGTGCATCAGGCGTGCGACGCGTCGTTGCGGCGGCTGGGCGTCGACGTGATCGACCTGTACTACCAGCACCGCGTCGACCCCGACACGCCGGTCGAGGAGACGTGGGGCGCGCTTGGTGAGCTGGTCCAGGCGGGCAAGATCCGCTTCGCGGGGATCTCCGAGGCCGCGCCCGAGACGATCCGTCGGGCGCACGCCACCCACCCGGTCACCGCTTTGCAGACCGAGTGGTCGCTGTGGACGCGCGACGTCGAGGTGGACGGGGTCCTCGACACCGCGCGCGAACTCGGCATCGGCTTCGTCGCCTACTCGCCCTTGGGCCGGGGCTTCCTCACCGGCGCGCTCAGCAAGCCCGAGGAACTGCCGGCGTCGGACTTCCGCCGCTACCTGCCGCGCCTGCAGGCGCAGAACCTGGACGCGAACGTTGCGCTGGCGGACGCGGTGCGCGTGATGGCCGACGAGAAGGGCGTGACCGCCGCGCAGCTGTCGCTCGCCTGGGTGCTGCACCAGGGGCCGGACGTGGTGCCGATCCCGGGCACCAAGCGCGTGCGCTGGCTGGAGGAGAACGTCGCAGCCGCGGACCTCGTGCTCAGCGCGGACGACCTCGCACGGCTGGACGAGCTCGCGCCGCCGGGCGCGGCAGCCGGCGAGCGCTATCCCGACATGTCGTCGGTACGCCGCTGAGGCAGGGGCCAGGCCGCTGGGCGTCGAATACATCCGGTATGAAGCGATTTCTGTGCCTGGCTCTGGTTCCGCTGTTCGCGCTCGCGCTGGGGGTGACCCCCGTCCTGGCGGCGCCCTCCACCGATGGTCCCCGTGCCACGGACGGGGTGGGCGGCGGCATCCGGTTGAACCACCTGCAGGCGCGCGGCTCGCACAACAGCTACCACCGCGACCCCAAGTGGCCCGGCCGTGAGCACCCCACCTTTGGCTGGGACTACTCGCACAGCCGCCTGGCGCGGCAGTTCGAGGAGCAGGGCATCCGCCAGATCGAGCTGGACGTGCACTGGAACTGGGCGCGCGGGGAGTTCGAGGTCTATCACGCGTGGTTCGGCGACGACCGCACGACCTGTGAGCTGCTACGCGAGTGCCTGCAGGAGGTGCGCGACTGGTCCGACGCGCGTCCCGGCCATCACCCGATCATGATCCTGGTCGAGCCCAAGGACGCCATGCCGCCCGAGCTGCCCGAGAACGGCGACCCGTTCACCTCGGCGATCGGCCCGGCGGAGCTGGCCGAACTCGACCGGGCGCTGGTGGCGCCCTTCGGCGCCGACCGTGTCCTGACGCCGGACGACGTCACTGCGTCGGGACTGACGCTGCGCGAATCGATCCTGAGCGAGGGATGGCCGCGCATCGACGCGCTGCGCGGGCAGGTGCTGTACGTGATCGACGGCGACGCCGACGGCGCGGAGTACAGCGCGAACTGGATGAGCCTGGCGGGGCGCAGCGCGTTCGTGCAGGCCGAGGCGGACCAGCCGGTCGCCGCGTTCGTCAGCCGCGACGGCGCCCGCCTGCCGGGCGAGGGCAAGTACGACCGCATGCGGCGCCTGGTGGCGCAGGGCTTCATGGTGCGCGACTACGTCTCGCCCTCGGAGTTCGAGCAGTCCAAGGCCGCCGGGGCGCACTTCCTGTCCACCGACGATCACGACCAGCTCGTGCTGAGTGAGGACCCGGACGCGCCCTCGCGCTGCAATCCGGTCACCGCCGAGGACGCGTGCACCGACGCGCGCATCGAGTGGCACCGGGCCGGGGGCCTCACGATCCCGGCGGACCCGGACGACGAGGCAGCGACCGTCGTGGCCGAGAAGGTGGACCGCCTCGCGGTGCACTCTGCCGAATCCGCAGCCGCCTACGCGAGTCGCCAGACGCCCTAGGTGGCGGAGCCTTCGCGATCGGACTCGAGGAAAGCTGGGGCGCGCACCGCGAGCGGCCGGAGGCGGGTGCGCGGGGGTCCGGCGGCGCGCCAGCCCGCCCAGGCCAGTGCCGCGAGCACGACGATCCATTCGGCGTGCAGCACCCAGGTCGAGTCGGTGACGCGCAGGTAGTTGGGCAGGACCGGGCTCCACATGCGGTACCAGGGGTCGCGGGTCAGGAAGAAGTCCACGATCCACGTGAGTCGCCCGCCCGCGGCCTGCCCCGCGAGCCACGCGTAGCTCCACACGCCCAGCGTCATGAGCGCGGCGGTCAGTGCGAACGCGCGGCGCCCGAGGCGGTCGGCCCATCGCGCGATCAGCAGCACGGCGACCGGCAGCACGATCACGAGCTGGCGGCCGGGGAACCACCAGCCCTGCATCGTGTACGCGACGAAGGTCGCGTTGAGGTACCCGGCGGCGAGCGGGGCGGCGAGGACCGGCCAGTGCGCCGGGCGGCGGCGCACCGTCGCGGCCAGGGCCGGGACCAGCAGCAGCCAGGCGGGCTGCCACGCGGCGATGCCGAAGCCCCGATCCACGAGCAGCCCCACCAGGCGGCGGCTGCGCCCGAGCAGGTCCACCTGCGTGCCGATCGCGCTGAACTCGCCGCGCACGAAGTGATCTCCCGCGGCGTAGGGCGTCCACCCGCCGTACAACTCCTGCGACAGCAGCAGGTAGCCCGCCCCCGCCGTGGCGCCCACCAGCACCAGCAGGACGGCACCGCCCCACGCGCGCCGCTGCGCCAGCCGGATCACGCCGAGCAGCCCGAGCACGCCGGCAACCGGCAGGCTCTTGACCGCCAGGAACGGCATGGCCACCACGGCGCCCAGCAGCGTCAGTGCCCCGCCGAGTTCGAATCCTCCGGTGAGTGCCGCGACCGCGATCGTCGCGCACAGGGCCAGCGGCACCTCGGGGTAGACCTGATGGCCGTACGCCGCCAGGGGCGCGGACAGCATGAAGCCGCCCACGACGATGCCCGCCGTGCGCAGCGACACCCCGAAGCGCCGCACCGCGGTCCACGCCAGCAGCGCGGCGAGCGCGCCGGCGAACAGCGCCAGCTCGGCCTTGGCCGCCGTCGCCCCTATCCCCGTGCCGCCCAGCCGCGTCCCCCACCACATGGCGGGCGCCAGCACGATCGGCAGCAACGGGTCGTGCGGCGCCACACGGCGGCCGCCGTCGAGCGGCTTGGTCTGCTCGGGGAGCTGCTTGTCGTGAAAGCCGCGCCAGTCCTCGTCCGCCAGCTCGTCGCTGATGTCGAGGGTGCCGTCGGTGGAAAACGCCAGTGCCGCGAGCAGGTAGAAGGGCTCGTCGGCACTGACCCGGCCCCCGTACGCGGCGCGTCCGAACCCCCCGGCGGCGGCCGCGGCCGCGGCGAGCACGAACAGGGCGAGCATCACCGCGCCCAGGCGGCGGCGCGAGCTCTCCTGCGACGCGGCCACGGCGGTCCTCTCGTCTACTCGGACTGGCGCAGGACCAGCACCCACGTCAGCGCCGCCGACAACAGCACGAGCAGTATCGCGGCGAGGCTCGCCTCGGCGAGGAAGGCGTCCTCGGTCGCGGTCCAGATGGTGGTCGCGAGCGTCTGGAAACCGGGGGGCGCCAACAGCAGCGTCGCAGGCAGTTCCTTCATGGCCGACAGCAGCACCAGGCCGCCGCCCGCGAAGAGGCCCGGCGCCATCAGTGGCAGTTCGATCGCGGTCAGCCGCCGCAGTCGTCCGGCGCCGAGCATGCGCGCGGCGTCCTCAACGCGCGGCGGCATCGCCGACACCGCGACCTGTGCCGTGCGCAGCGCCTGGGCGCCGAAATGCACCACGTAGGCCGCGATCAGCACGGTGCGTGTCTGGTACAGCGCGGACAGGGCCGGGGTGCCGAGCGTCCAGTGCACCAGCGCCAGCGCGATGACCAGGCCCGGCAGTGCGAAGCCGCCGACGATCAGCGCGTTCGCCACGTCCGCGGCCCGGCCGCGGTGGCGCACCGTCAGGTAGGCGACCGGCAAGACGACCAGGACCGCGGCCGCTGCTGCTGCCACGCTGACCGACGCGGTGTTCACGGCCGGCGCCACCAGGTCGGCCAGGTCGGCGCGCAGGGAGCCGACCGATCTGCCGCCGTGCCACAGCCCGCGCACAGCCCAGAACAACAGCACCGCCAGCGGCGCGAGCAGTGCGAGCACGGTCGTGGCCGCCACCAGCGCGACGGCCGGTGTGCGCCAGCGGCCGAGTGGCGCCTGGAGCGGGCGGTCGCCGCGCGCGGTGGCGGCCTGCCGCATGCCCCCGCCCCATCGTTCGCCTGCGGCGATGGCCACCGCGAGCACGCCGAGCAGCAGCGACAGCGATAGCGCGAGTTCACGCTCGTAGATGCGCGTCGCGTAGATCGTGCGGGTAAGCGTGTCGTAGCGCATGAGCTGGACCACGCCGAACTCGCTCACGCTGTACAGGAACACCAGCAGGCCGCCGGCCAGCACGGCGCCGCGGATCTGCGGCAGCACGACGTCGCGGAACGCCCCGGCGGGCGAGCGTCCGAGCAGCCGCGCGCTCTCCTCCAGCGATGGCGGCAGCTGGCGCAGGCGCGCCGCGACGGGCAGGTACACGTACGGATAGGTCAGCAGCACGAGCACCGCAAAGGACCCCACGAAGCCACGCACCTGGGGGAGGGCCTTCACCCCGAGGGGGGCCAGCAGCTGTGGCACGAGGCCGCCGGGGGCGAACGCCGCGATCAGCGAGAAGGCCCCGATGAAGCTCGGGATCACCAGCGGCAGCGGCAGCAGCAGCCGCCACAGGCGCAGGCCCGGGAGGTCCGTGCGGGTGGTGAGCCAGGCGAGCACGGTGCCCAGGGCGGCCGTGGTGGCCGAGACCGTCACCGCCAAGAGCAGCGTGCGCCCCAGCGGGGCCAACGTCTGTGCCGAGGCCCACACCTCTGTGATGCGCGCAGGGTCGCCCGCCGCCCAGGTGAGCAGGTAGGCGAGCGGGGTCGCGAACGCCGCCGCGAGGACCAGGCCCGCGGCGCGCAGGCTGCGGCTAGCCCTCACCGAGCCCGCTCTCGCGGATCAGCTCGACGGTGCGCTGTAGTCCCCCGCCCAGTTCGCTGAACCGGTAGGGGAACGCCTCGAGGGTTTGCAGCGGCGGCAGTGACGCGGCCGGCGCGACGCCGGGCACCAGTGGGTACTCGAAGGTCTCGGTCGAGAAGTACTCCTGCGCCTCGGCCTCGAGCAGGAACTCGATGAAGCGCAGCGCGTCGTCGCGGTGGCGGGTGGTGGCGAGCATGCCGACCGTCGAGGGGATGAGCAGCGAGCCGATGTCGTCACCCGGGAAGTGGTGGTTGCGGCTGGGCAGGTCCGGATCCTCGGCCAGGAAGCGGTGGTTGTAGTAATGGTTGACCAGGCCCATGGCGACCTCGCCGCGCGACACCGCGTCGACGATGGCGTTGTTGTTGGCATAGGTCGGGGCGCCGCTGCGGGCCAGCGATTCCAGCCAGGCCGCGGTGCCCTCGTCTCCGCGCACCTGCCGCATGGCGGTGACGAAGTCCTGGAACGAGCCGTTGGTCGGCGCGACCGCGACCTTGCCCGCGAACGCCGGGTCGGCGATGTCGTCGATGGACTTCGGCAGCCTGTCGGGCGTCATCAGGTCCTGGTTGTAGACGAGCACGCGCTGGCGCCCGGTGACGCCCACCCACAGGCGGTGATCGTCGCGGAAGCGCTCGTCGACCTGGTCGACCAGTGCGGCCGGCAGTTCGGTGAGCAGGTCGCGGCCCGCGAGGAACGCGTTCGCTCCCGGGGTCTGGGACAAGAACACGTCGGCGGGCGTGCGCTCGCCTTCCGTGTCGATCAGCAGGGCGAGTTCGGCCGAGTCGCCGTACTTGACGTCGATGGAGATGCCGGTCTCGGCGTGGAAGCGTTCGAGCAGCGGCCCGATCAGGTTCTCGGTGCGGCCCGAGTAGATGGTCAGCGCGTCGCGCCCGTTCGAGCAGGCGGCCAGGGGCGTGGCGAGCGCGAGCACGAAGAAGGCGGTGAGGATGCGGCGGGTCATGCGGGCTCCAGGACGGGGGCGGGAACGGGAACGGGGAGTGGCTGGGCGGCGGCCTGGCGGCGGACCAGGGCGGCGAGATCGGTGACCGGCACGAACCCCAGCGTGCGCGCACAGCGCGCGGTGTCGGCGAGCGTGGCGGGAGGCTCCACCGCCGACACCGGCTCGACGACGAGCGGGACATCGGCGCCGACGGCGGCACGGACCGCGTCGGCCAGCTCGGACAGGCGGTGACCTACGCCCGTGCCGACGTTGAGCACGCCCGTGGCGCCGCGCTCGGCCGCGCGCACGAAGGCCTCGACCACGTCCGCCACGTCGGTGACGTCACGGCGGCGCCGCGGCGAGCCGAGGACGCGCAGCGGCTCGCCACGCCGCGCGGCGTCGATCCACCGCGACAAGGCCATGTCGGGGCGCTGGCCTTCGCCCGCCACGGTGAAGGGCCGCAGGACCGCGACCCGGCCGCCGGCGGCCGCGCGCCGGACGCAGCGCTGCTCGAGCACCACTTTTGACCGGGCGTACCCGCCGCGGGGGAAGAGCGGATCGGTCTCGGCGCAGGGGCGGTCGCGTCCGCGCTCGCGCCGCGTCCCGCCGTAGACCGAGGAGGACGACGCGACGACGAGCGGCACGCCGGGCCGGGCGAGCGTGAGGACCTGCTCGCCCGCGAGCACGTTGTCGCGCAGGCGCCGGGCGGCGACGTCGGGCGTGCGGTCGCGCACCCCGGGGCAGCCGGCGAGGTGGAAGACGGCGTCGGCCTCGGCGAGCGCCGCGCGAATCAGCGCGTCGGGACGGGACAGGTCGCCGACGAGCGCCAGTGCGCCCTCGGGCATGGCCGGGCGGCGATCGATACCCACGACGCGGTGGCCGTCGCGCAGCAGGCGCGCGACTAGGCGTGATCCGATGAATCCGGCCGCGCCGGTGACCACCACGGACATCAGCACCCTTGCAGGACGACCGGCTCGCCGATTTGGCGGCCGCAGGGAAAGTGAGGTTACCCTTACCTCATGCCTGGAGGAAAATCGCTGCTCCTGCGCGCCCGCCGCACGGCGGGCGCGGTCGTGTTCGCGGGGTCCATCGTGCTCGTGTGGCGCGCCGTGGACCTCGGCGTGCTCGCCGCCACCGGGCGGGCGGCGCTCGCGGATCCGGTCGGGCTCACGCTTGTCGTGCTCGCCTACGCGGCGGCGTTCGGCCTGCGGGCGGTGGTGTGGAGCTGGTCCCTGCCGGGGTTGGGAGTGCCCGGCGCGCTGGCGGCGCTGCACACCTCCCTGGCGGCGAACCACCTGCTGCCCTTCCGCCTCGGCGAGGCCGTCCGTGTGACCGACGCGGTCCGCCGGTCCGGGCTGCCCCTGGACGCCGCTGCCGCGTCGACCCTCTCCCTGCGCGCCGCGGACGTGGTCGCCGTGGTCGTGCTCGCCGCAGCGTTCGCCCCCGCCGCGCTGCGCGGCCTGCTGGGCGGCTGGACGGCGCCGCTCGCCGCCGCGGGCGTCGCGCTGATGCTGGCTGGTGCGTGGTGGCTGCGCCGGACGCTCGGCCCCGCGGCCCGGCGCGGGTTCCTGCCGGTCGCGCTCGGAGCCGCGCTGGGCGCCTGGATCCTCGAGAGCGCGGTGCTGCTCGCGACCGCGCGCTGGGCGGGCATCGCGCTCGACCCGGCGGACGCGGTGCTCGTGACGGCGGTGACCATCGCCGCGCAGGTGCTCGCGGTGGCGCCGGCGGGCATCGGCACGTACGAGGCGGCGGCCACGGCCGCGCTCGCTGCGCTCGGCGCCCCGCTCGGCGCGGCGCTCGCCGCCGCGGTCGCCGCGCACGCCCTCAAGACCGTGTACGCCCTGCTCACTGGCGCAGTCGCGGCGGTCGTCCCCGCGCCCGGGCTCACCGGCGTGCTGCGGCTGCCCCGTGCCCTGCCCCCGCGGCCGGACGCGGGGGCGATCGCGAACCCCGACGCCCCCGTGGTGCTGTTCCTGCCCGCGCACGACGAGGAGGACGTCGTGGGCGCGGTTGTCGGGCGGGCGGCGCAGCGAGTCTGCGGCCGCCGTGTCGAGGTGCTGGTCGTCGACGACGGCTCCACGGACCGGACCGCGGCCGTGGCTGAGGCGGCCGGGGCGCGCGTGCTGCGCCACGAGCGCAATCGCGGGCTCGGCGCCGCGGTCCGCACCGGGATGGCCGAGGCCGTCGCGATGGGGGCCGCCGTGGTCGCATTCTGCGACGCGGACGGCGAGTACGCGCCCGAGGAGCTCGAGCGCCTGGTCCGCCCGATCCTCGACGGGGAGGCGGACTACGTCGCGGGCTCGCGCTTCGCCGGGGAGATCCGGCACATGCGGCCGCACCGGCGCCTGGGCAACGTGGTGCTCACGATGATGCTGCGCTGGGTCGCCCGCACGCCCGTGACCGACGGGCAGACCGGCTATCGCGCGTTCTCGGCGCCGGCCGCCGCGGACGCGGAGATCCTGCACGACTACAACTACGCGCAGGTGCTGACGCTCGACCTGATCGGCAAGGGCTACCGCTATGCCGAGGTGCCGATCGGCTACGCGTTCCGCGAGACGGGCGTGTCGTTCGTGACGCTCGGCCGCTACCTGCGTGCGGTCGTGCCCGCGGTCTACCGCGAGCTCAACCCCCAGCCGTGACTGAAAACGGCAATACGTTGCCGTTTTCCGGGCACGCTCAGTCTTCGACGACGAAGCGTGCAAACTCCTCGCGCGCACGCGCCCAGCGCGACGGGTCGTCAAGCATCTCCGCGGCCGCCTTTGCCATCGCGAGCGCGTGATGGGTGTTGTCGTGCGTGAACAGGCCCTGGCGTCCAAAGGTGAGCAGGCGCGGCCGCAAGCTGTCGGCCCAGTGGTCCAGCACGCCGAACGCCTCTGCGGCGCCATGATCAGAGATCGGATAGGCATGCGGCAGGCGCCGGACAGCGACCTCGGCCACTGACGGGCGGGGCAGGCCGACTGCGGCGAGCCCGTCGCAGACCAGCTCGCCCAGCTCGGCCTCGGAGGCGCACCAGTGCGCGTCGCCCTGTTGGCACGGCAGTTCCGCGCACAACACCGTCCGGTCCGGCGGGTCGCCGGGGTTGGCGCGGTAGTTCTTCGGCTCGGATACGCGCGTGACGGGCGTCTCGTCGCCGGGCAGGTAGTGCGCGTCGAACTCGCTGTAGGCGGGGGTGTCGAGCACCAGGTAGACGATCACCATCGAGCGGAAGCGCAGTCGCCCTGCGGCCTCGACGACCGTCGCGGGCGCCTGCGCCATCCGCGCCAAGGCCGGCAGAGGGATGGTCGACCACACGCGTTCCGCGCGCAGCGGTTCGTCCGGTGTGTGGACCCGAACACCGGGGCCGGTGATCTCGACGCCGAGCACGGGTGTGTCCAGGCGCAGGTCGGCGCCGGCCGCACGCGCTGCGTCGGCGAGTGCCTCGGCGATCTGGCCGAAACCTCCACTCGGGTACCAAAACCACGGGGGTTCGCCCGCACGGTTCGCCAGCACCCGGCGCAGTACGCCGCCCGCCGAGTTCGCGCCGATGCGGCGGCGGGCTTGGGCGCCCGACAGTTCGTCCGGCTCCAGCCCCCAGATCTTGTGCGCGTACGGCCCGTAGAAGCGCCGCAGCATGGTCGGGCCGAGGCCTGCGCGCACGACCTCCGCGAACGTGTCCGCGCGCGGGCGCCGCGCCCAGGCCGTGGCAGCGTCCCAGGCCGCGGCGGTCGCGAAGCCGGGTGGCAGGCTGCGCACGAGGTCGGCGCCGCGCAGGGGGAACGCGACCCAGCGATCCCCTAGGCGCAGCCGGCCGTGCCGGGGACGCCGCTGCAGATCCTCGCCCAATAGCTCCTGCAATTCGGCCAGGATCGCGGGATCGATCGACGGGTGCAGGCGGTGGCTGCCGACGTCCACGCGCAGGCCGCCGACCGTGTGGCTCGCGGCTGCGCCGCCCACGAACGGCGCTTGTTCGACGAGCGTGACGGAATGGCCCGTGCGGGCGGCCCACCACGCCGCGGCCAGGCCGGCGGGGCCGCCACCGAGCACGATGAGTTCGCGCGTGTCGTCCAAGGCTGGGCGGTCAGACGGCGGGGTAGGCGATGGCGGCCTCGCCCGTGAATGCGACGCGGACACGGTCGCCGGGGCGGTAGCGCGGCGTCGCGATCACCCGGGCGCGCACCGGCGGGCCGTCGTCGGGCCGCACCACATACACCGCGTCGTGGCCGTAGTACTCGACGGATTCGATGTGCGCCGGGGCGCCGGCCGCGTCCGCGCGGTCGTCACCGACGCCGAGTTGCTCCGGCCGCGCAAGGACGTCGACGCGGCCCCGTGCCGCCTCGCGCAACGGAACTGGGCCCACCGGGGTGCGCGCCACCAGCCCGTCCGCCTCGCCGGGGACGAAGTTCGCGTCGCCGACGAACGCCGCCACGGCGCGCGACGCGGGGCGGGCGTACAACTCGTCGGGAGTCGCCTGCTGCTCGATGGCGCCCGCGAGCATCACGGCCACCTGGTCGCCCAGCAGGAACGCCTCCTCCTGGTCGTGGGTCACGAACAGCGCCGTCAGGCCCAGCTCGCGCAGCAGCCGGGCCACCTCGGCGCGGATCTGCACGCGCAGCGAGGCGTCGAGATTGCTGAACGGCTCGTCGAGCAGCAGCACGGACGGCCGCGTCGCCACGGCGCGTGCCAGGGCGACCCGCTGCTGCTGGCCGCCCGACAGGGTGGAGGGCGTGCGCTCCGACAGGCCCGCGAGCCCGACCAGGTCCAGGGCCTCGCGCACCCTGCCGCCGCGACGCTCCTCGCGCGTCAGGCCGAAGCCGACGTTGCGGGCGACCGACAGGTGCGGGAACAGGGCCCAGTCCTGGAACACCATGCCGACGCGGCGGCGCTCGGCCGGGACGAAGACCCCCGGTCCGCACACCAGCCGCCCGCCGAGGCGGATCTCGCCACGGTCGGGCCGTTCGAGGCCGGCGATCGCGCGCAACAGGGTGGTCTTGCCGCAGCCCGATGGCCCGAGCAGGGCGACGATGCCGCCCGCCGGCACGTCGAGATCCACCCCGGTCAGCACTGGCGTCGTCCCGAATGCCTTGTGCACCCCGCGCACGGCGATGGGCTCCGTCACCGCTTCGGCGGAGCCCGGTTCGCGGCCGGTGGCACCGGCCACCGTGCTGATGTTAGGCATACCTAACACGGTAGCCCGGGTCGTGATCCGAGGCCAATCCGCCCCCCAGGCGGCTCCGAACGATGGCAAGACCGACTCATCCCCCAAGGAGCCCCCTGATGACCGCACGATCCCTCCGCGGCGCCCGCCCACTCGCGCTGGCCCTCGCGGCCGCGCTCGCGCTGGCAGCCTGCGCCGGTGAACAGGAGCAGACCGCTGCTCGTGACGACGCCACCGCCGCCGCCACTGCGGCCGACACCTCCGAGACCGCCTCCGCGACGCCCGCCGCGGATCTGCGCGCCGGCCTCAACGTCCTGCTGGCCGAGCACGTCTTCTTCGCCGGCGCCGCCGTCAACGAGGCGCTGCAGGGCAAAACCGCGGGCTTCGAGTCCGCCGCCGCCGCACTCGACGAGAACAGCGTCGCGCTGTCCGAGGCGGTCGGCTCGGTGTACGGCCCCGACGCGGGCGAGGCCTTCCTCGGCCTGTGGCGCTCGCACATCGGCATGTTCGTCGACTACACCAAGGCGACCGCCGCCAAGGACGCGGCCGGCCAGGAGAAGGCCGTTGCGGACCTGATGGGCTATGCCCACGACTTCGCCGTCTTCCTCAACGGTGCCAACCCGGACCTGCCGGTCGAGACCGTCGAGGAGCTCGTGAAGTCCCACGCGGTCACGCTGAAGGACGCGGTGGACACCTTCGCCGCCGGCGATGCCGCCGCCGGCTTCACGAAGCTGCGCGAGGCTGAGGCCCACATGGCGATGGTCGCGGACCCGTTGTCCGGTGCGATCGCGGCGCAATTCCCGGACAAGTTCGCCGACGAGACCAGCGAGGCCGCGTCCGGTCTGCGCCGTGATCTCAACGTCAAGCTCGCCGAGCACGTCTGGCTGGCCGGCGCCGCGGTGAATGGCGCGGTCAAGGGCACGCCGGGCGAGTTCGACGCCGCGGCGGCCGCGCTCGACGCCAACTCGCAGGACCTGGCCACCATGATCGGCTCGGTCTACGGCGCCGAGGCGGGTGAGGCCTTCCTGGGCCTGTGGCGCGCGCACATCGGCATGTTCGTCGACTACACGCAGGGCAAGGCCGGTGACGACCAGGCCAAGGTCGACAAGGCCGAGACCGACCTGGAGGGTTACAGCCGTGACTTCGCGGTGTTCCTCAATGGCGCGATTCCCGAGTTGCCGACCGAGGCGCTCGAGGAACTGCTGACCCACCACGTCACGCACACCAAGACCGCGATCGACGCGGTGGTGGGCGGCGACGCGGAGGCGTTCTCGGTGCTGCGCAAGGCCGGCCAGCACATGGCGGACATCGCCAACCCCCTGGCTTCCGCGATCGCCCAACAGCAGAATCTGTAACGCCGACGCTCGACGACAAGGGGCGCCCGCTCGGGCGCCCCTTTCGCATACGAAAGGCACTTCGCGATGCGTACCCGCCGCTCTCTCCGACTGCCCGGTTTCTCCACCGCGCTCGCTGTCGCCTTGGCCTTCGGCCTCGTCGCCTGCGGCGGCGGTGACGACACTGGCACTGCCGACACGCCGCAGGCCGACGCGCCCGCCGCCACCGAGCCTGCCCCCGACGGCGCGCCCGAGCCCGCCGGCGGCGACGCCGTGCTGGTTCAGGGCTTTCGGTTCCAGCCACCCGAGCTGACGGTCGCGGTGGGAACCACGGTGACGTGGACGAACGAGGACGACATCCGCCACACCGCCACCTCGGGCACGCCCGGTGCGCCGGACGGCATGTTCGCCGTGTCGCTGGACGCCAAGGGTTCGACCGGGTCGTTCACGTTTGCCGAGGCGGGTACATACGCCTACTACTGCGAGGTGCACGAGTCCATGCGCGGCACCGTGGTGGTGAGCGGCTAGGCCAATCCGCCGTCCCGCCCGCGCCGAACCACCGTGACACTGGCGAACGGAGCATTCGATGGGGCAGGTGGTGCGGCGCAGGGCGGAGCGCGCGGGGCTGCGCGCGCTGCCAGGCGGCGCCGCCCCCGACGCGGACGCCCTGCTGCGCCGCAGCGCGCGCGGCGATCACGCCGCTTTCGCCGAGCTGTTCGACCTGGTTGTGGGCTCGGTGTATGGGCTGATCCGCCGCGTGCTGCGCGATCCCGCGCAGTCCGAGGAGGTCGCCCAGGAGGTGATGATCGAGGTCTGGCGCCTGGCCCCGCGTTTCGACGCCAAGCGCGGCGGCGCGCGGTCGTGGATCATGACCATCGCGCACCGCCGGGCGGTCGACCGGGTCCGCAGTGAACAGTCCGCGCGGATGCGTGACGATCGCGCCGCGGTCGCCGCGCATCAGCGGCCGGCCGACGTCGTTGCCGAGGAGGTGGAGTCGCGCATGGAACAAGCACGGGTGCGCACGGCGCTGGCCACGCTGACCGACCTGCAGCGGGAGGCCGTCGAGCTCGCCTATTACGGCGGGCACACCTACCGCGAGGTCGCTGAGCTGCTCGACGCTCCACTGGGCACCGTGAAGACAAGGATGCGCGACGGGCTGATCCGCCTGCGCGACGAACTGGGGGTGGGGGAATGACCGCCGACATCCACACCCTCGCGGGCGCCTATGCCCTCGACGCGCTCACCGACGAGGAGCAGCGGCTGTTCGAGCGCCATCTCGCGGTGTGCACATCCTGCGGCCAGGAGGTCGCGGAGTTCCGGCGCACGGCGGCGCTGCTGGGGGCGGCCGAGGACGAGGCCCCGCCGCCGTCGCTGCGCGCCGGGGTGCTGGCGGCGGTCGAGGTCACGCCCCAAGCGCGCCCGGACAGCCGCGGGGCGGGCGGCCTGCGCGCCCGCGTCGAGCCCCTGCTGATGCCCGTTGCTGCGAGCCTGGTGCTGCTGCTGCTCGTGCTCAGTGGCGTGGTGCTGCAGCAGCGCACGCGGCTTGACCAGGTGCAGACGGCCCAGCAGGTGCGCGAGGAGGCGCTGCTGGCGGTGCTGACGGCCCCCGACGCCGTGCGGCTGGCCATGGCCGGGGACGGGCGGCAGGGCATGGTGTTGTGGTCGCCCTCGGCCGCCACCGGCGTCCTGGTCGCGCGCGGCCTGGACGCCTTGCCCGCCGGGCGGGCCTATCAGCTGTGGCTGATGCGCGGGGGCGTCCCAGCGCCATCGGCGGTGTTCACGCCGTCGCCGGGCGGCGAGGCGGTCGTGGCCCTCGGCTCGATCGCTCAGGGGTTCGAGGCGGTCGCGGTCACGATCGAAGACGCACGGGGCGCGGCCGCACCCAGCGGCGACATGGTGCTGGCCCCCGCCTGAGGCCCCCGGGCGGCCCCTATGCTGACGCCCATGCGTATCGGAGCCCATGTTCCCGCCGGCGATCCGCTCGCCGAGGCGATCGCACGGCAGGCGGACTGCGTCCAATTCTTCCTGTCGAACCCGCAGAGCTTCAAAGCGCCGCTGCCGCGAGATGATGCGGAACGTTTGAGGGCGAGCGATATTCCGCTGTACGTGCACGCGCCGTATCTGATCAATGTCGCGACGGGCAACAACCGCGTGCGCATTCCGTCGCGCAAGATCCTGCAGGACACCTGCGACGCGGCGGCCGTCATCGGGGCCACGGCCGTGATCGTGCACGGCGGCCACGTCGATGGCGACACCCCCGCCGAGGACGGGTTCGCGAATTGGCGCAAAGCGCTGGAGCGACTGGAGACCGACGTGCCGGTCTACATCGAGAACACGGCGGGTGGCACGAACGCCATGGCGCGCCACTTCGACATGATCGCGCGCCTGTGGGCCGCCCTGGACGGCTTCGATGTCGGCTTCTGCCTCGACACGTGCCATGCGCACGCCGCCGGCGAAAACCTGCTGGACGCGGTCGAGCGCATCATGGCGACGGTCGGCCGCATCGACTTGGTGCATGCGAACGACTCGAAGGACCCGGCGGGAAGCGGGCGTGACCGGCACGAGCACTTCGGGGAAGGCCAGATCGCGCCCGACGCGCTCGTCGCGGTGGTGCGGACCGCCGGGGCTCCCGTGGTGTGTGAGACCCCCGGTGGGGCGGACGCGCAGGCGGGCGACATCGCCTGGCTGCGCGACCGCCTGTGAGCTACTTGCGCTTGTAGAGCGTGGGGGTGCGCCCGGGGCCGCCGGCGGACGGCCCGGTCCCGGCCTTCACCAGGTTTCCGGCCGCTTCCTCCTCCTGCACCACCTTGCGCACGACGGCCGGGGACGCGCCGCTGGCCTCCTGCAGCTGCTTGATGGTGAAGGCGCCACGTGGGATGGCGGCGCGCACCGACTCGGCGCTGACGCGGCTGCGGGTGCGGCCGGTGGCCCGACCCGCCGATCGTCCGGCAGGACGCCCCCGGCCACCGGCGACCTTGAAGCCGGCGCGGCGCAGGACCTGCGGCGGCACGCCCTCCTCGAGGAAGGCCCGCTCGGTGATGCCGACCCGCGCGGCCCATTCCTTCGCACCGGCGACGAACGCCTCTTCCGCCCCGTCCATGGACGGCGACTGGGCGTCGATGATCGCCTGGCGCAGGCGCAGGCGCTCGATCTCGTCGGAGGCGGCTTCAAGCTGCGCGCGCAGCTCGGCGATTTTTTTGTCGTCGCGCAGCGACGCGGGGTCGCGCAGCGCGGTCAAATAGTTGCGGATTGCGTTCTCGGGCGCGGTCGCGGCCATGTGGCTCTTTCCTTCGTTGGGGGGATCGGAAATCTTGGCGGATCATAGAACGGCTGCGCGCACAATTGCGAAAATGTCCGCCGCGCCCCTGCGGCCAAGGCGCACAGCGGCCCGGGAAGGCGCGAAAAACTTCAGCGGTTCTTTGCGGTTCGCTACCGCGCATGGGGGAGACGATCTGCCATACTTGCTCACACCCCTGCCCTCCGGGCCCCGGACCGCCTCGGCCGTCCCCGGTCCCCGACTCACCACCCTTGTCGTCGCTGGACTGATCGGAACCAGGCAGTGCCCTTCCCGGAAGAGGTCGCGGACGGCGTTCGCGCGGGTGATCCCGACGCGGTGGGCGCGGTCTATGTGGCGCTTGCCGATCGGCTCCTGGGATACCTGATGGCACGGGTGCGGGATCGCGGCGCGGCGGAAGATCTGCTCGAGGCCACGTTCCTGGAGTTGTTGCAGAAGGGCCACACGATCCGTGGCGGCGCCGCGTCGATCAAGGTGTGGCTGTTCCGCGCGGCGTATTTCAACGCGCTGGACCACCTGCGCAAGGTCAAGCGGCGCATGGAGGACCTCACCGAGGACCACGACGTCCTCGACGTGCAGGACCACGAGGCCGGTCCCGAGGATCACGCACTCGACTCGGATCTGCGCGGCCGGGTTCGTGAGGCGATGAGCCACCTGTCGCCCGACCAGCGCCAGGTGCTGCTGCTGCGCTACGTGGCTGGACTGAGCGCCCCTGAGGTCGCGGTCGTCCTGGACAAATCGGACGGCGCGATCCGCAGCCTGCAGCACCGGGGCGAGCGGGCGCTGGCGAAATTGCTGCAATACGAGCGAGATTCGTCCGTACCGTTCGCGCCCCCGGCGGCGTCCTAGCTCTGGAGAGCCCGGGCCTCCCGGTGCCGCCGCGTGGTCCCGGACTTTTCAGGATGCGTGTCCGGACGCACAATCGCATGGCGGACGCCATGTGGCACCCAGGCGAAGTGACTGTTTGCAACCGACATGACTGAGCGTTTCCCAGATCGCGACACCGACCCAGCGCTTGCCGCGCTGTTGCAGTCGGCCTACGCGGAACGAGTGGACATGGAGATGGCGGCACGCCATCTCTGGATGATCCATCGCGCCGCCGATGCGCTGCGCTCCCGCCGGGTTGTCGGCACGCGCAAGGCGCTGGTTGCGATGCTCGCGGGCTCGATGCTGTTCATGTCGTCGGGTGGCGCGCTGGCCGCCAGTTCGAACGCGCTGCCGGGCGACGTGCTGTACGGGGTCAAACGGGGCGTCGAGCAGGCCCGGATCGTGCTCACTGTGTCGCGCCAGGGCGACGCCCGGCTCCATCTCGCGCTGGCCAAGCGCCGCATGGCCGAGGCGAGCGCCTCGGCGGTCGAGCGTCCGGAGGTCGTGCCGGACCTGGTGCGCGACGCGCTCGACTCGCTCGATGTGGCCGAGCGCACCGGCGGGCAGTCGGTGGCGGTCGAGGTGGAGGAAGTCCGCCGCGAGACCTCCGAGCAGCTCGACGTGCTGGTGGCGGTGCTGGACAGCAGCGTCGACTCCGTGGCCGGCCCCAACCGCAAGGCCGCCACGCCCGAGGCCCGCATGACGCTCGCGGAGTTGGTGCCGTCGGTGAGCGCGTCGCCCGAGGCTTCCGCTACCGCCGACGTGTCACCGACCTCGTCGCCGTCGGCGTCCGGTGATCCGTCGCCCTCCGCAACGCCGGAGCGCACGGCCTCGGGGTCGCCGACGCCCACCGCGTCTGAGGAGCCCACCAGCTCGCCGACGTCGGAGCCCACCGCGTCCGGCTCCGAGGAGCCGTCGGCGGAGCCGAGCGAGAGCGAAGGCACCTCGACGCCGTCCGAGTCGACCTCGCCGGCCGCGACCGAGAGCGCTTCGACCGGGCCGACCCGTCGCTACGAGGAGTGGCAGGCCACGCCGTCGGTCGCTCCTGAGCCCGCGCCCGAACCGGCGCCGAGTCCCGCTCCCGCTCCCTGAGCCCGATTTCGCCGGGTCACCCGCTAGGGTTGGCGCCGTGAAGGGCATCGACGTCGGATTGTCCGCGCGCACCTACTGGGTGTGGAAGCGCGTGTGTCACGGGCTCGGCCTCCATTGGGAGCGCCTGACCACCTCGGTCGAGGATCCCCGTTCCATCTGGGCGTGGAAGCAGGAGGTCGTGGTCGAGCGATTCCACGCCTCGATCCTGCGGCGCATGGCCGAGAAGGCGCTGGCGGCCGGTGCGCCGATGGGCCAAGGGGAGGTGTGGCGGGCCGCGGGCGGCGACGAGGCCGAATGGCTCGAGCTCGACGATCTGCTGCGCACGCTGCGGGCCCACCGCGAGATCGAGGACTGCCGCCTCCTCGCCCGCCCCGACCCCCTGGACGAACCCGCATCCTGACCCAGGTGGCCTAGCGGGCGTTGAAGTACTTCGCCTCGGGGTGGTGGACGACGAACGCGTCGGTCGACTGCTCGGGCACGAGCTGGAACTCCTCGCTCAGCTCCAGGCCGATGCGCTGCGCCTCCAGCAGATCGAACAGCGGCTTGCGCGCCGCAAGGTCGGGGCATGCCCCGTAGCCGAAGCTGTAGCGCGAGCCGCGGTAGCCCTGGTCCAGCAGCTTCACCACGTCGGGGTCGTCGTCGCCGGCGATGCCGAGTTCCTCGCGCACGCGGCGGTGCCAGTACTCCGCCAGCGCCTCGGCCATCTCGACGCCGAGCCCGTGCAGGTACAGGTAGTCGGTGTAGCGGTCCTCGGCGAACAGTTCTTGCGCGCGCTCGGATACGCGCCGCCCCACCGTCACTGCCTGGAAGGCGATCACGTCGCGCTCGCCCGAATCGAGCGGGCGGAAGAAGTCGGCGATGCACAGGCGGCGGCCGGTGCGCTGGCGCGGGAACGTGAAGCGCGCAGCCTCCTCGTCGGTGTCGGGTGAGGCCCACACGACGACGTCGTTGCCGTCGCCGTTGGCCTGCCAGTAGCCGTACACGACCTCGGGCACCAGCAGCCGCTCGCGCACGACCAGGTCGAGCGTCTGGCGCAGCGCTTCCTCGCCCTTGTCGAACTGCGCGTTGCGCAGGCCGAACTGGTTGCGGAACAGCGCGGTGCGGTTGAGCAGCGGCAGGATCTCGTCGATCGACAGTCCGCGCACGATCCGGCTGCCCCAGAACGGGGGGGTGGGCACGTCGATGTCGGTGCGCACGTCGGTGCGCACCACCTCGTCGGTCGAGGCGCGCTCGGCGACCGGGGTGCGCCGCTGCGGCAGCTCTTTGACCAGGCGGCCCCAGTCCTCTGGCCAGCCGCCGCCCTTGAGGTGACCGGCGAGTTCGTCCATCGTCCGCAGTCCGGCGAACGCGTCGCGGCAGTAGAAGACGGGGCCCGGGTAGGTCGCGCGCAGGTCTGCTTCGACGTAGTTGCGTGTCAGCGCCGCGCCGCCGAGCAGTACCGGCCACTTCGTCAGGCCGCGCCGCACCAGCTCCTCGAGGTCCTCCCGCATGATCACGGTGGACTTCACGAGCAGGCCGGACAGGCCGATCGCGTCGGCCTGGAACTCTTCCGCGGCCGTGAGGATCGCGTCGATCGGCTGCTTGATGCCGAGGTTGCGCACCTCGAAGCCGTTGTTGGTCAGGATGATGTCCACGAGGTTCTTGCCGATGTCGTGGACGTCGCCCTTGACCGTGGCGAGCACGATGCGCGCCTTGCCGGTGCGCTCGCCCTCGACCCGCTCCATGTGCGGTTCGAGGTAGGCAACCGCGGCCTTCATCACCTCGGCGGACTGCAGCACGAACGGCAGCTGCATCTGGCCGGAGCCGAACAGCTCGCCGACCTCCTTCATGCCCGCCAGCAGGTGCTCGTTGATGATCTGCAGTGGCGGCACGCCGTCGGCCAGCGCCGCGTCGAGGTCGCCCTCCAGCCCGTCGCGTTCGCCGTCCACGATGCGGCGCGCCAGCCGCTCGCCGACCGGCAGCGCGGCCAGCTCTTCGACCGACGCGCGCGTGTCGACCGCTCCCTCGAACAGCGCCATCAGTGCGTGCAGCGAGTCGTAGTCCTCGCCCGCGGTGCCGCCCATGCCGGCCGGGCCGCGCCGGTCGAGGATCAGGTCCTCACACACCTGGCGCGCCTCGGGATCGATGCGGTGCAGTGGCAGGATCTTCGCCGCATGCACGATCGCGCTGTCCAGGCCGCGCTCGACCGCCATGGCGAGGAACACCGAGTTCAGCACCTGGCGCGCGGCGGGGGACAGGCCGAACGAGATGTTCGACACGCCCAGGATCGTGAAGCACCCGGGAATCTCGGCCTTCACGCGCTCGATCGCGTCCAGTGTGGCGATGCCGTCGCGGCGCAGGTCCTCCTGACCGCTGCCGAGCGGGAAGGTGAGCATGTCGAAGATCAGGTCGCTGGGCTCCAGCCCGTATTCGCCGACCGCGATCTCGGCGATGCGCGTGCACACGCGCACCTTCCAGTCGGCGTCGCGCGCCTGGCCCTCCTCGTCGATCGCCAGTGCGACCAGGGCCGCGCCGAACTGCTTCGCGAGCGGCAGCAGCTGGTCGATCTTGCGGCGGCCGTCCTCGAGGTTGATCGAGTTGATCACCGCGCGCCCGCCGATGCGCCGCAGCGCCGCCGAGATCACCTTCACCTCGGTCGAGTCGATCACCAGTGGCAGGGTGGACTGCGTCGCCAGGCGGTCGACCACCTCAAGGATGTCGGGCACGCCGTCGCGGCCGACGTAGTCGACGCAGACGTCGAGGGCGTGCGCGCCCTCGCGCACCTGCTCGCGCGCCATCTGTACGACGCCGTCCCAGTCCTCGGTCAGCAGTTTCTCGCGGAACGCCTTCGAGCCGTTGGCGTTGAGGCGCTCGCCGACCACCAGGAACGAGGTCTCCTGTTGCAGCGTCACCGGCGCGTACAGCGACGCGACGGAGGGCTGCCACTCGGGTGTGCGCGCGGCGGGGGTCAGGCCGCGCACTGCCGTGACGACCTGCTCCAGGTGCGCGGGCGTGGTGCCGCAGCAGCCTCCGACGATGCCCACGCCGAAGTCGCGCACGAACTCCACGTGCGCGGCCGCCAGGCCCGCGGCGTCCAGCGGGTAGCAGGTCGCGCCGTCGACCATCGCCGGGATCCCTGCGTTGGGGATCACCGAGATCGGCCTGCGCGAGTGCTGCGACAGGTAGCGCACCTGCTCGCGCATGTCCTCCGGCCCGGTCGCGCAGTTCAGGCCGATCACGTCGACGCCCAGCGGGTCGATGGCGGTCAACGCCGCGCCGATCTCCGAGCCCAGGAGCATCGTGTTGATGTCCTTCTCGATCGTGACCGAGACCAGGATCGGCACCGTGCGGCCCTCGGCGGCGATGGCCTGGTGGCACGCCCACACGGCGGCTTTCACCTGGAGCAGATCGAACGCGGTCTCGACGATCAGCGCGTCCGCGCCGCCGGCCAGCAAGCCCCGCACCTGGCGCTCGTAGCCGGTGACCATGGTGTCGTAGTCGATGAAATCAGGTGCGGCCGGGCTCTTGCCCAGTGACAGCGTCGGTGCCTTGGTGCCCGGGCCGATCGACCCGAGCACGAAGCGCGTGCCCCCGGCCTGGTCGCAGGCCTCGCGCGCGACCCGCGCTGCGAGTTCGTTGAGCGACTCGGTCTCCGCGCCCAGCCCGTACTCGTCGAGCACCCAGGGCGCGCCACCGAACGAGTCGGTCTCGACCGCGTCGACGCCGGCGGCGAGGTAGGCCAGGTGCACGTCGCGGATCACGTCGGGGCGCGTGCGGACGAGGACCTCGTTGCAGCCGTCGAGGCCGTCGAAGTCGTCTGCCGTCAGGTCTCGTGCCTGGATCTGCGTGCCCATGCCCCCGTCGACGACGAGGACACGGCGGGACAGCTCGGCAAGGAAGTCACTCATGGTTGCGGCCAATGGTAGTGCGCGCCGCAAACGCCCGGCATCGGCCGGACGGCCCCCGTCCCCTTGACGGATTCGCCCTTCCCATTCGCCGCCCGCAGGAGGATGCTCGTGGGGGGCCTGACGAGCCGCACGAGGAAGGGGCATGGAAGATGGAAGCCCTCATCACCGAGGACGGACTCCACGTCACCGTCGAGGAGGATCTCGATCCCGAGCTCCTCGACCAGCGCGACGAGGGCGAGTCCGAAGCCCGCACCTGGGCCGACGGCGAGGCCGACAGCGACCTCGAGTCCCTGCGCGCCGCGTTTGTCGAGGCGTTCAACGCCCGCGATCTCGACGAGATCCTGGCCATGGTCCATCCGCGCGTCGAGGTGCCCGACGTCGCCGGCGAGGACGGCGCCCGCGTCCTGGCCGACGAGATCGAGCGCATCTGGGCCAACGCGCCGGCGATGATCCTGACCCGCGCGTTCCTCGACGGCGCACCCTGCGCCGTCGCCTGGCTGCCCGACGAGGAGCATTGCTGGGCGCGGACGGCGCTGGTGTGCTTCGAGCACGACGGCGACCGGCTGACGCTGGTGGCCGTGCCCGACGACCCCGACGCCATGGAGCGCGCGGAGGCCGAGCTGCCCGACGACGGCGACGAGCTCGACGAGTGGTCGGACTGGGCCGAGTGGGAGAACGGCGAAGAGACCCAGCTGCGCGTCCGCCCCCCCCTGTAGACCTGGGTGTGGCGTTCTACGGGGTGTCGAAGAACGCCATGAGGCGCTGCGCGAGCATGAAGTCGCCGCTGACCTGGAGCTTGCCGCCCATGAACAGCATCGGCCCGTTGGCCTTGCCGGCGATGAGCTTGAGGTAGTTCACCAGGTCGGTGCCCAGCGTCACGGTCGGCGCCTCGGCGGGACCGCGCGCCGTCTCACACGTGCCGTTGGCGATGGCGAGGTGATAGACGTGCGTGTCCTCGCCGTCGCGGATGGTGAACTGCGCGACGGCGTTCACGCCCCCGGCGCGCTCGGGCACGAAGCGCTCCTTCATCACCTCGAAGACGCGGTCGAGCACGCTGGCCGTGCCCGCGCCGTGCACGGTGGCGCGGATGTCGTCGTCGGAGGAGTTGCCGACGAGCTGCTGGAACTCCTCGGCGGTGATCTGACTGGGGTCGATGGCGCTCATCGCACGCTCCTGTGTCGCTCGGGTCGGGAAAGTGTCTAGCTGGCGAGCAGCGTCCGCGCGATCACGCGGCGCTGCATCTCGGAGGTGCCCTCGAAGATGGTCATGATCTTCGAGTCGCGGTACCACTTCTCCACGGGGAAGT
>Ga0299913_10000057_pt1 | contig 46997 bp, 46 predicted proteins | sample RVTome_9_FD_201360 | JGI IMG/M metagenome (GOLD analysis project Ga0299913, IMG submission 201360) | Soil microbial communities from uranium-contaminated site in the Upper Colorado River Basin, Wyoming, United States - RVT155D38 (version 2) ... | reverse complement strand
CCCGATGACACCAAACCCTGATTCGTGTATTGTCGATGGTGCTGGTCGGACACGTAGGCCGGAAACGGCCGGATCACAAGACCTGCGGGCGCCACTTCGGTGGGGCTCGGGAAGCCCCGGAGGCGGAAACGTCGACGGGGCTTCTCTCATTGGTACCCACCCCGGCTGAATCGCACAATCGACCATTGACAGCTCGAGATGCGGGTGCGACGGTGGACCGATCACACCGAGGTGGTGAGGTGCGACGTCTTCTCGCAGTAGCCCATCAGACGGCGGAAGCGACCGAGTTCCTCGACACTGTCCGATCGCTGGCACTGCGCGATAGGGCCGAAGTCGTGCTGCTGGTCCCGGCGACACCGGTCAATCACCTGGCCAGCTGGACTCGGGGCGAATCGCGGGCAATTGCGCAGGTTCGAGCCGAGAAGGCCCGGCTCCTGCTCGACGAAGCAGGAGTTGATGTGGTCGAGGCCCGGGTCGGAGACGCGGACCCATACGAAGCGATCATCAATGCCCTGGCCGACGAAGAGTTCCACCATGTGGTCGTGTCCACCTTCCCACCGGGTATCTCCCGATGGCTCGGGGCGGATCTGATCAACCGACTGGGCCGATCGATCGATGTCCCGGTCACCCACGTCGTGGCCCACTAGCTCCAGCCGCTAGCTTTCCCCGCCCATGACGTGGCCGGGACGATGAAAGCGCTGGTCAACAAAGGCGACGGTGACGCCGCCGTGGAGATGACCGAGGTGCCGGAGCCCGATCCCGGCCCCGATGAGGCTTTGGTCGAGGTCCGGGCAGTCTCGGTCAACCGAGGCGAGCTTCGCCTGCTGAAGGCGCGACCTCGAGGCTGGCGGCCGGGACAGGATGTCGCCGGGGTCGTGACCGAGCCCGCTCGCGACGGATCGGGACCGGTCGCCGGCGCCCGGGTGGTCGCCTGGCCGGAGCAGGCCGGCTGGGCGCAAAGGGTGGCTGTGCCCACCTCTCATGTGGCCGTGCTCGCCCCCGAGGTGTCATTCGCCGAGGCTGCAACTCTTCCCGTCGCCGGAGTCACCGCCCTGCGCGCCCTGCGCATCGGCGGGGATCTGACCGAGCGGAGGGTGCTGATCACCGGGGCGTCGGGAGGGGTGGGACGATTCGCCGTCGAGTTGGCGGCCGGGGCGGGCGCCATGGTGATCGGAGTCGCCTCCGACGACTCACGTGCCCACGGTTTGGAGGACCTGGGGGCGATGGGCACGGTCCATGATGTCGATGACGCCGAAGGGCCGTTCGACCTCATCCTGGAGTCGGCCGGTGGCCGGTCTCTGGAGGCCGCAGTCCGTCAGGTCGCTCCGGGGGGAGCCATCGTCATCTTCGGCAACTCATCGGACACGCCGGCTTCGATCTCTTTTCGAGACTTCCGGGGTCGGGCCGGGGCGAAGATCGTCTCCTTCTTCGTCTACGAGAGCGGGGAGCCACCCAGCTTCGGCGCCGACCTTCAGCTGCTGGCCGACATGATCAGCGCTGGCAGGCTTCACCCTCAGATCGGTCTGGAGGTGGGATGGGGCGACGCCAATTCGGCATTCGAGGCTCTGGCCCGACGCCAGGTCAACGGCAAGGCGGTTCTGACCATCGACTGAGGCGATTTGCCGGGCTCGCTCGGGTTTGGGCACTCAAAGGCTCGGGGTAAGTCGTCCTTCTGTCCACCACAAACACTCCGGTCGTTCGCGACGACGCCCCTTCGAGTCGCGGTGGGCCAGGCTCCGACTCCTTCCAAGGGGGAAGCCGGATCTGGCTCTACGACCGGGAAGGCATGGACGCTCCTGTGAAGATCGATCATTCCCGCCTGCCCGACCCAAGTGACGATCAGATGCTATGGGCGGACGTCGACCTCGAGTCGGCCAAAGGCCTCGATGACGTCTGGGAAAAGCTCGGAATCGCGGAGATCATCTCGAGCCTGGCTGAGCTCGGTGACCGCCCGAGGGTGATGCGACACAACGGTGTCATCCAGCTGAACGTGTCGACAGTCGGCGGCGGCTCCGAGTTCGAGCCGATGGTCCTGCACTGCCTGGTCGGGGCGAATTGGATCGTCACCCTGCATCAGGGTGGGCTCGATCTCGTTGATGAGTTCAACAAGCCCTTCCATGGCGACACCCTCCTCGGTGAGCTCGATGGGCCTTCCTTTCTCTCCATGGTCCTCGACTGGCAGCTCGGCGGATACTTCTCGGTCATCGAGGAGTTGCAGACCGACATCGACCGCCTCGACGAGGAGCTACTGCAGCATTCGCCGAAGGACGTGACCGACGAGGTGACGCTGCTCCAGCAATTGCAAGGGCTGCGACAGCGGGTCAGGAAGCTGCGTCAGACACTGAGCCCGCACCGCGAGGTGTTTGGGCTTCTCAGCCACCCCGAGTCCGACACCGTCGTCGGTTCGGATGCCGCCTCCGACTACGAGCGGCTGACGGAGCGGCTACAACTGGCTCTGGACGCAGTTGACACAACCCGAGAGATGATCGTCGGGTCCTTCGACATCTTCATGACCCGCACCGCCCAAGCGACCAACGACATCATGAAGCGGCTGACCATTGCCTCGGTGCTGCTGCTCCCGGCCGGCGTGATCGCCGGGATCATGGGAATGAACTTCAAGTTGGGCATCTTCGACCGACCCTGGATGTTCTGGGTGACTCTCGGTGTCATGGCGACCCTGGCCACCATCACCTTGATCGTGGCCAAGCGGCAGAAGTGGATCTGACCCTCGCCGATCAGCCCCACAGGCGTTTCAGGAAATGCCCGCAGATCTCGGCGTCGAATCAAGCATCGACGGGTTCTGTCACAGCTGCTTCATACGATGGGGAGATGACCGATCTGCCCGTCGACGTGATCCGGAGCAAGCGACGCAAGCGCACCGTCCAGGCCTATGTCGCCGACGGGAGGCTGCGGGTGATGGTCCCCGACGGTCTCAGCCCCGACGAGGAGGCGAGACTGGTCGAGCAGATGACCGAGCGGATCGCCCGGAAGGTCTCCTCGGACGGAGTCGACCTGGCGCAGCGAGCCAGAGCGCTGGCACGCGAGTACGGGCTGTCTGCGCCATCTGGCATCGAATGGTCCGATCGCCAGATGAGGCGATGGGGGTCTTGTTCCTCCGATGGGCGAATCCGAATCTCCAACCGACTCGCGTCGATGCCGTCATGGGTGCTCGACTGGGTCTTGATCCACGAGCTCGCCCATCTCGAGGAGCCCAATCACGGCCCTGAGTTCAAGGCCCTGGTCGGCCGGTATGAGTTGGCGGAGCGAGCCAGGGGCTACCTGATGGCCAAGAGCGAGGAGAGACACGCCGTCTGAGCCCCGACTCGGGACAGATACACCTCGACCCGGAAAGAGGGGTATCCGACTCCAAAGCTATGCTCCGATTGGTGGATCTTCTCGAGCGTGAGGGCCCATTGGGGGCCCTGGGCAAGGTGCGGGACGAAGCTGCAGAAGGCCGCGGCTCAGTGGTGCTGGTGGCCGGGGAGCCCGGAATCGGCAAGACCGCCCTGGTCACCAGGTTCGCCGAGGACCACGCCGACGACTCCAGGATCCTGTGGGGCACCTGCGACGACCTCACCATCCCACGCCCCCTTGGGCCTTTCCGGGACCTGACCGGGGCAGAGGACCTGAGGACTGCCCTCATCTCGGAGACGCCACCCCATCGGATCCATGCACTGTTGCTCGAGGAGCTGCAGGCAACGTCCCAACCGACCATTCTCGTGGTGGAGGACATCCACTGGGCCGACGAGGCCACGATCGACGCCATCACGGTGATCGGTCGGCGCATCGCCACCATGCCTGCGCTTCTTATCCTCACATTCCGGGCCGGCGAGATCGGTCCGGAGCACCCACTCTCTGCCGCCCGGGACGCCATCCGCGCCAACACTTCGCTCTACATCCAGCTCTCCCCGCTGACTCGCACGGCGGTAGCCGTGCTCGCCGGTGACGATGCCGATCAGGTCTACGAGGTCACCGGGGGCAACCCCTTCTACGTCACCGAGTTGGTCGCCTCCGAGTCCGGTGGGCTGCCACCGTCGGTGGCCAGCGCCGTGTTGGGCCGGGCCTCACGACTCGAGCAGTCGTCGCGGCATCTGGTCGAACTGGTGTCGATGGTGCCAACCCGGATCCCAACCGGGATCCTCGACGTTGTCATGCCGGAGTGGGAGGGTGCGGCCGAAGAACCGGAGCGTCGCCAATTGCTGACCATCGATCTCCAGTATGCCCGTTTTCGACATGAGCTGGCGCGTTCTGCGATCAGGTCGAGCGTGCCGGCCGCCCGACGCCGAGTACTCAATGCCGAGATCCTGTCGGCGCTTCTGACCGTGGGGGCAGACCCTGCTGACATCGTCCATCACGCCGAAGAGGCCGGTGACATCGAGAGCGTGGCAACCCATGCGCTGGTGGCTGCCCGACAAGCCGCGGCGGTCGAATCGAACCGGGAGGCTTACGCCCATTATCTTCGAGCGTCGCAGTTCGCCGATCGGCTATCACAGCCAGAGCAGGCGGTCCTTTTCGAGGAGCTCGCAATCGCCGCCTACACGGTGGACCGCCTGCCCGACGCCTTCGCTGCCATCGAACGGGCCATGGCGATCAATCGGGAGATCGGGGAGGAGATGGCCCTCGGTCGGTGTACCCGCTTCCTGTCCAGATGTCACTGGTTCGCCGGCGACGGAGAGGCAGCCATTCGCGAGTCGCGGGCTGCCGTCGGGATACTCGAACCGCTGGGGGAATCGGTGGAGCTGGCCCGCGCCTACAGCGCCCTGTCCCAGGAGGCGATGTTGGCCGGGCGAATCGATGAGACACTGGAGTGGGGGAATCGAGCCGTGGACTTGGCAGCACGGCTCGGCGACGAGGGGGTCAAGGCCCACGCCCTGGTCAACATCGGGTCGATACTGTTCCAGTCCGACCCGACCCAGACCGCCACACTTCTCGAGGCTCACCACCTCGCCGACGCGATTGGTGATCGCCACGAGGCAGTGAGGGCCCTTCTCAACCTTGGCTATTCCGCCCTGACCTGGATTCAGCCGGCCACTGCCCGACGGTACACCTCGATGGCGATCGAGTACGCAGAGGAGCATCAAGTCGATGCCCTCCTTCTCTATGCCCGGGTCATCTCCGCGTGGCTTCAGCTGCGGGAGGGCCAATGGTCGGAGGCCGAGCGCGTCGCCGGCGAAGTGGGTCAGCGAGAGCCCAGCGTGGCTCAGCTACTTGCCAAAACGGTTCTCACCGAGTTGGCCATCCGGAGAGGCGACTCCGATGCGCCAGAACGTCTCGCCGAGCTCGCCGACCAGGCCGAACGGACTGCGGAGTTGCAGCGCATCGGCCCGGTCCTGCAATTGGAGACCGAATGGGCGCTCACCACGGGAGCGCCTATGCCGCTCGAGCGGTTCGAACGCGCCAAACCGATCATGCAGACGTCCCAAGGGTGGCAGGAGTCGACTGTGGCGGCCTGGGCCGCGGTGGCAGGGGTCCCGATCGCCTTCGACGGTAGGGCGCCCGAGCCGCACAGCGAGATGATCCGACACGATTGGGCCGCAGCAGCGGACCTCTACGCCGATGTGGGATGGGAGTACGACCGAGCTCTGATGCTCTCACTCCTCGCCGAGGAGGCGGCCCTGTCACAGGCGATCGAGATCGCCCGGAGACTGGAGGCGCGGCCGCTCGAGGAGCGGGTGAGCAGGCAGATGAAGCAGCTCGGGATGCCTGTGCCGCCGGTGCGCCGTGGACCGGCGGTGACCAATCCTGGCGGTCTCACCTCGAGACAGCTCGAGGTCATCGAATTACTCGCCAAAGGATTGACCAATGCGGAGATCGCAGAGCGCCTCTACGTGTCGACCCGCACCGCCGAACATCACGTCGAGGCCATCCTCACCAAGCTAGGTGTCACCAGCAGGCGGGAGGCCGCCCGTCGTTATGCCGAGCTGAGCTCGGCCTGATCGGGCCCTTCAGCATCGTCGGCCGATGAAGAACGGTGACAACCGTCGCAGAGGACGATGATCCAGGAGATGCGACCGTCGGTCACCCGGTGGTAGGCCTCGTGTTCCACCACCGACTCGACTTCTGAAGACACCGGCTCGCCTCGTTGAACCTGCCCGGAGTGAGGACCACGCAGATGGAGGTGGAGGACGGCGGCGACCTTCTGCCAGTCGGCAGCAGCCAAGGCAACGACCAGGGCAGGGCCCGCCTGATCGGGGTGAGCTGCGGGTCCACGGACGTGATCACTCTCCCGCCAGCCGAACAATTGCCTCCACAGACCGGTCCACGTCCGCCTCGGTAGTCTTCCACGAGGAGACGGAGATCCTCATCGCCGTCTTCCCCTGCCAAATCGTCGGGCCGGCAAACAGTGTTCCCTCGGCCTGAGTCCCCGCAACCACCTCGAACGTCTTCTCCGGTGAACCGAAGCTCACGAGAATCTGGTTGAGCACCACGTCGTTGAGGATTTCGAACCCGGCTTCCTCGAGACCCGAGGCGAACCTACGGGCCAGCCGCGAGGTTCGCTCTACCAGCTCGGCCAAACCAGATCGTCCCAGCGTCTTCAACACGGCCCACGTGGCCACTCCCCGCGCCCGGCGTGACATCTCCGGGGTATAGAGAAGCGGATCCCGGCCTATCTCGCCTGCGGGTAGATAGGTGGCGGAAACGGACATGACGCGCTCCAAGGCGGACGGGTTGCGTACCAGCACGATCCCGGAGTCGTAGGGCACGTTGAGGTACTTGTGGGCATCGGTGGCCCACGAGTCGGCCTGATCCATGCCGACGGCGAGATGGGCCAACTCCGGTGAGGCGGCGGCCCAAAACCCAAATGCGCCGTCGACATGCACCCAGGCTTCGCTCAGCTTGACGAGGGGGATGATCTCGTCCATCGGGTCGAAGGCCCCAGTGTTGACGTTCCCCGCCTGAACACAGACGATCGCCGGTGGTCTCAGGTCGGGCAGTGCGTCGGGCCGCATCCGTCCCTGATCGTCCACCGGGACTCTGATCACCCGGCTGCGACCAAGGCCCGCCACGCCCAGCGCCTTGATCAAAGACGGATGAGCCTCCTCCCCCACCACCACCGTCACCGGCGGTGCGCCGAACAGCCCATCCTCCACGGTGTCCCAGCCGACTTGGGCGAGGACGGTGGAAGAAGCCGAAGCCAAGGCAGCCAGATTCGCCACGGTGGTCCCGGTGACAAAGGCACCCCAGGTTCCCACGGGCAGACCGGCCACGTCGACCACCCATCGCAGGGCCGCCGCCTCCGCGGCCACCGTTCCCGGCGTCGCCTCGGCGAAGAGCGTGTTCTGGTCCCAGGCGGAGGTGAGCCAGTCGGCGCCGAGTGCGGCCGGATGAGCCCCACCGATGACCCAACCGAAGAAGCGGGGACCTGCCATGGCCATCGTCGCCGGGGCGACCGCATCATCGAGAAGCTTCACGACTACCGACGGGTCGGTCGCCTCTTCCGGGAAGGCGCCATCGAAAACGGAGAGATCCGTCGCCACGTCAGGTCTGACTCGGCGATCGTCGACCTGTGTGAGATAGGCGATCGCCCGATCTGCCGCTTCTCGCAGAGTCGATTCCATGGAGTCGCTCACGCCTTGTTATTCCATGTTCCAGAGGGCAACGGCCCAGAACCCCATCCGCCGGGATTCGATCTGCAGCTCGCCGGCACGTCGATTCGTCGAGCTGGCCATGGTTGCCTCCCTTGCCTACTTGGCCGGCTTGCGGGCAAGAGCCGACACGCTCTTCACCCCGTAGCGATCACATGCGTTCCGGGCGCTCTCGGAGAGGAACCGATACGGGTTCTTCTTCATGAGCTCGAGTCGCAGCCCGCTGCTCTCGATGGCACGCTGATATGCATCCTGTTGGGCGGCGCCACCGACGCATGAGGCCCACAGATCGGTGTTGGCCACGATCGTGGGGCCGAGCTCGACCTCGGCGACGATGTCGGCGATGGCGAGGCGGCCTTCCGGGCGGAGGACACGGGCCGCCTCGGCGAACACCTTCCGCTTGTCGACCGACAGGTTGATGACCCCGTTGGAGATGACGACGTCGAAGCTGGCGTCGGGGAAGGGAAGATCGTCGATATATCCCTCGGTGAACGAGACGTGGGACGCCCCGGTCTCGACCAGTATCCGATCTGCCTTGTCCAATTGCTCGGGAGTCATGTCGACCCCGACCACCCTGCCGGCCGGCCCTACCTGGATGGCGGCAAGGAAGACATCCATCCCCGATCCAGAGCCCAGGTCGAGGACCTCGTCGCCCTCCTTCAATCCGGCGAGATCGAAGAAATAGCCCACGCCCGCGAAGGACTCCACCGCCCCAGTCGGGATCTGGTCGAGCATTTCAGGCGGGTAACCGAGCCGCTCCGCCAGGTCCCGGCCCAGCTCGAAGTGATAGCTCCCGAGCGGTTCTTCCGCCACCGCCCGGTACATGTCCTTGACCTTCGCCTGCAGCTGGAATGCGTCTACGACTGTGCTGGCTTCCACCGGCGTTGTCATCACAGCACCTCGAGAGTGGTCTCGATGGGGACGGGGTTGGCCAAGCAGTCCCGGACCGGGGAGGAGTCCTGTACGTATTGGCACAGCTCTTGGAGCTGCTCGCTGGTTGCGTTGGGGCTGAAAACCCGCCCCTTGGCCCTGATGCTGGTGAATCCGGGGCGGGGTCCGTCGAGGCCGAGAAATGGCCGGACGTCGAGATCGCCTTCGACCTCGTATTCCATCCGTTCGATCTCGATGCCCTGAGCGGCGGCGTTGGCCACATATCCGACTGCGTAGCAAAAGGCCAGAGCCTGAAGCAGAAGTTCGACCGCATTGGGACCGTTGTTCGATCCCAGCAGCACCGGGGGCTCATCCCCCTCGAGAACGAAGGGCGCCACCCGGCTCTGGTCCTCGTTCCCGGCGTGTGTGAAGCCGGCGATGTGCCCGACGTTGTGGGTGCCCGACGCCCAGGTGCTCCTGGCCCGAAAGGTGAAGGCACCCAGCGCCGGGTCATCCTTGATGGCCTCGATGGTTCCGACGAGCTGGTCGACGTCGATGCCGTTTCCGGCGGTGATGGTTGACATGGCTGCGCTCCTTTCTCTGTTTTCCCACATCCGGTGACGACGCTACGAAGAAGGGCCTTCCTGGTCATGGGGAGCGACTACCCATCTGCCCGCCAATGACTACCTATTCGGTCGAATCGACCACGTTCAGAGGGAGGCGGAGAACTCGATCGGGAGTGCGAGACCGTCGATCAGGACGCCCTCTCGAAGAACAAGCTGAGCGGGTCCGGCCGGTAGGGGCCGAATGGCGGGATCCGGCGGAAGCCCATCCCCTCGTAGAGCCGGATCGCCTCGGCCTGATGGACGCCGGTTTCGAGACGCAAGATCGAGACGCCCTGCTGGAGAGCGTGTTCCGCCAGATGGTCGACCAGCCTTCTGGCCAGCCCGAGTCCCCGGAACGCCGGACTGATGTACATCCGTTTCAACTCGCCATATTCGGTCCCATTGAGCTGGACGCCACCACAACCCACCGGTTTCTCCCGGTAGTGGACGAGGAAGAAGTCGACACCCTCGGAGAGCAGCTTGTCGACGCTGTAACCGTGACGGCTCTCCTCGGGATAGAGGGGATCGAGCTCGGCCTCCAGCTCGGCGATGATCCGGCGCGCGGCCGGCGAGTCGGGAGAGGCCGGTTCGATAGAGACGCCCATGGCGAGCGGCATCGTAGGGTCGAGAACTGGACGGGTCGGCGGGCGGAGCGGAGAATCGCCTCGCATGGAGGAATCGGACGGAATCAGAATGGCTGTCTCGGCAGCCGAGGTCTACGACGAGTTCTTCGCGCCTGCCCTGTTCGACCAGTGGCCCGAGCAGGTCCTGGATGTTGCCGCGGTCGCGCCCGGTCAGCGTGTTCTCGACATCGGCTGTGGAACAGGCATTCTGACCCGGGCAACCGCCCGGCGAGTCGGCGGTGAAGGGCATGTGGTGGGGTTGGATCCCAACCCGGGGATGCTCTCTGTCGCTCGTGGCTCGGCTGAGCCGATCGAGTGGCGTGAGGGCGTCGCAGAATCGCTCCTCTTCGAGGATGGTTCTTTCTACCGAGTGGTGAGTCAGTTCGCCGCCATGTTCTTCACAGATGCAGAGAAGGCCATCTCCGAGATGGCACGGGTCCTGGCCCCTTCGGGGAGGGTGGCCATCGCCACCTGGGCCCCACTGCTTCCCCGTGCCTGCCCTCATCTCATCGGGGAAGGCACCGAGCACCTAGCCCTCGAGCTGTGGGCCGGCCTTGACCACCTTCTCGTCGACACCGTCGGCGTAGGTGGCGAAGTTCTCCACGAACATCCTCGCCAGGGTCCTCGCCTGGCGGTCGAAAGCGTCGGGATCGCTCCAGGTCGAGCGGGGGATGAGGAGATCGTCGGGCACGTCGGGAACCGAAGTGGGGACCATGAGCCCGAAGATCGGGTCCTCCACGTATTCGACTTCGTCGAGGGCGCCTTCGAGGGCGGCGTTGAGCATCGCCCTGGTGTAGGGGATCCGGATCCGGCTGCCGACCCCGTGGGGGCCACCGGTCCATCCGGTGTTGATCATCCAGACCCGGCAATCGTGCTCCTCGATCTTCTCGGCGAGGACGTTGGCGTAGTAGGACGGGGGAAGGGGGAGGAAAGGCTCCCCGAAACAGGCCGAGAAGATGGCCGACGGCTCGGTGACACCCCTCTCGGTGCCGGCAAGCTTGGCGGTGTAGCCGCTGACGAAGTAGTACATGGCCTGTTCCCGATCGAGCTTCGAGATGGGAGGAAGTACCCCGAAGGCGTCGGCTGACAGGAAGACGATGTTCTCCGGGTGAGGCCCCGTCATCGACGGATCGGCGTTGGGGAGATGATCGAGAGGATATGAGCATCGGGTGTTCTCGGTCTTCGAGCCGTCGGTGAAGATCGGACGCCGGCTGTCGGGGCTGATCACGACGTTCTCCAGGATGGTCTCGAATTGGCTGGCGGCCTCGTAGATGAGCGGCTCGTCCTCGCGGGACAGGTTGATCGTCTTGGCGTACGAGCCGCCCTCGATGTTGAAGATGCCGTCGATGCCCCAGCCGATCTCGTCGTCGCCCACCATGAGTCGGGCGGGATCGGTGGCAAGAGTGGTTTTCCCGGTCCCGGAGAGCCCGAAGATGACCGCCGAGTCGCCCCGTTCCCGACCCACGCTGGCGGAGGCGTGCATGGAGAGCACGCTGCGTTTTGGGAGCAGGTAGTTCATGACCGAGAAGACCGACTTCTTCATCTCCCCCGCATAGGTGCTGCCGCCGATGAGGAGCACTTTGTGCTCGAAGCTGATGCAGATGAACACCTCGCTGCGGGTCCCGTCACGCTGGGGATCGGCGCGGAATTCGGGGGCGTGGACGATGGTGAAGTCGGGGACGAAGGGCTCGATCTCGTCGGAGATGTCGAACTTGCGGGGGAGGATGAACATGTTGCGGCAGAACAAGGAGTGCCAGGGGCTCTCGGTGATCGCCCGCACCGAAAGCCGGTTCTTGGGATCGGCTCCGGCATAGAGATCCTGCACGTACAACTCTCTCTCCCCGAGGTACTCGCTGACCCTCCGATACAGGGCGTCGTAGACCTCGGGCTCCATGGGGTGGTTGACGTCGCCCCACCAGATGTCGCCTTCTGTATTGGCCTCCCGAACCACGTATTTGTCCTTGGGGCTGCGTCCCGTATAGGGGACGGTGTCGACGACCAGGGCGCCCCGGTGGGCGAGATGACCCTCATCACGGCGCAGGGTGTGCTCGTAGAGCTCGGGGGTGGTGGGGTTCCAGTGAACCGCCTGGGTCGGGGAGATTCCGTGCTGGATCAGTGTTCTCATCGAGACACCCTCATCCCAGGTCGGCGAGTCGGCCCGCCACTACTGGGAGCATCACGGCCGCGATCTGAGACTCGGCTTCGATCAGCCTCCCGAAGTCCTCGCGGGAAAGGGCGAGACAGGTCACCTCGGTGAGTGCGTGGACACGTGCGGTCCGCTCCCGATCGGTGAGGAGGGAGAGCTCCCCGAAGAAATCACCAGGGCCGAGCTCTACGCGGCGGCCGTCGCGAAGCTCGACGGCCACCCTCCCCGACTCGAGGACGAACATCCCCAGCCCGGGATGCCCCTGCTCGACGATCACATGGCCGGTCGGCACGGTGAACTCGGTGGTCAGGTCCGCCACCAAGCCCAGGGCCGATTCGTCCAGGCCGCCGAAGAGCGGGATGTCGCGGAGACGTTCGATCGAAGGTGCTGGCATGGCACCACCCTATTCCGGGCTCAGGCGAGGCCCAACAGCTCCCACACCCGTGTCACGACCAGGACCAGCAGCAGGATCCCTACCACGTCGAGCACGCCTCCCTTGCGCAGGATCTCCCCGGCGGTGTAGAGCCGGGTGGAGTAGGCGATCATCGTGGGCGGAGTCCCGATCACCAGGGCGAAGTCGACGGAGGAGGCGATGGCCACCACAACCACCAAGACGGTCGGGGTCACCCCGACCACGGCGGCCAGGGGAATGGCCATCGGGATGATGATCGCGGCAGAGGCGGTGTTGGAGGCGACTGTGGTGAGGAGGAGGGTGATGGTGGCCACCACCAGGACCGCCACGATGCCGGGCAAGGCGGCAAGGCCGACCATCCGGGTGGCCACGTAGTCGGAGGCCCCGGAGCTGACCAGGAAAAGGCCAAGAGTGAGACCACCGCCGAAAGTGAGGAGCGACGGCCAGGAGATCCTCCCCAGATCCTCTGGTTCGAGTCTGCGCACGACGAACAAGATGACGGCTCCGCCCAGTGCCACCAGTCCGGGGGCGACTCCATGCCAGACCTCGGACAACCATCCCGCCGCCACCACGCCGAACACGGCGAGCACGACGCGTTGGTCCCGCTCCGGTCTGCCCAGCCGGGTCATCTCGACGACGGCCAGCCTTCGCACCTCGGAGAAGCGGTCGGGGTCCATGCGGACCTTGCTGCGCCACCACAGATAACCGCCCATCAGAGGCAGGAACAAGACCACCATGGGGAGGCCGAAGGCAAACCACTCGACGAAGGAGATGGACCGCCCTCCGAACTCGTCGAGGAACTGGACGGCTAGCTGATTGGCAGGTGTGCCGATGGCGCTTCCGACACCGCCGATCGACGCCGCGTAGGCGATCCCGAGGACGAGGGCACGACGGAACCCTTCGTGGTGGAGGGGAGCGGTGATGGCCAAGGCGATCGGCACCAGGACCGCGGTGGCCGCGGTGTTGGACATCCACATTGACAAGAAGGCGGCCAGGCCGAGCATGCCGGCGAAGAGGAACACGGCACTACGACCCACTCGTGCGGTGATGTTGACCGATATCCACCCGTCCAGCCCACTGCGGGTCATCGCCTCGGCCATCAGGAACCCGGCGAAGAAGAGGACGATTATCGGGTTGAAGAAGGGAGCAGTGGCGTCGACGGCGGGCGCCACTCCGCTGACAACCAGCACCACCGGGATCAGCAGGGAAGTCACGAAGAGGGGCACCGCCTCGCTGACCCACATCACCACGACGAAACCGAGCAGCCCCAGGACCACGGTCGCCGAGCGGGTGGGGCGGCGGAGCGCCTCGAGAGACCGGCTTTCCTCGTCCCATTGGGCCATGGGAACCGCTTCCTCGCGTCCGTCGGGAAGGGTCAGTGTCAGGCTCACTTCGTCGAGGGCGGGCTCGATGGTGGTGCCGCCCTCGGTGACCTCGATGAGGGCTTGGACCTGGCCCTCGACCGGGACTCCCTCGGGATAGGTCATCTCGACCAGCACCGAGTCCGCACTCCCATCCAGGACGATTGGCGCGCTCTCTCCGACGACGACCGGCGCGTCGATCACTTTCACCCCGCGGTACTCGAGGGTGGTACTCCCCTGGCCCGGCTCCCAGTCGCCGGGAGCGATTAGGGCCCCGGCGATCGCGGCGACGACGGCGAGGACCACGACGACGAGCAACCGCCTCCGGCTGGGCGTGGGCTCACCCGAGATCGGCGTTGGGACAAGCCCGGTCCCGGGCATCGTCGGCTCCATAGGCACGACGATGCTAGGGAGGGAGCCTCAGTCCATCTGAGCGTGGGGCAGACGCATCTGCCTCATCCATTTCCTCTGGGACCAGAAAGTGGCGATCAGGACGCAGAGGGGGTCGCGCTACCCCGCGACACAAAGTCACCCGTTCCCGGTGTGGACTTCCAGATCGGCCACGGAGCGACTCTGCGCCCGGCGACGTCGGAAGTAGAAGTACACGGGGATCAGGCTCACTAGGGCGAGGATGCCGAAGACGGCGGCTCCGGCCGGTGTCGCGTGCTGTGTGGTCGGATCGGCGGCGTAGCCAAACAGCTGATCCACGGCTACACCCACTGACTCGATCAGGCCGTACACCAGCCAGGCACCCACCAGCACATAGCCCCACGGCTTGCGGAGCCACAGCCAGGCAGCGGCGATGGCTGCCATCGGGAGCCAGAAAGCGAGGTCCTGCACCCAGCTCGGGTTGGTGGTCAGTCCAAGGCCTTCGAGGGCGGCGGTCGGCTCGGCAGCACCGATCGTTGGGATGATCCCCCGCAGCCAGACCAGGGCGTTGAGGCCCACAATCGTCCATACGTAGATCGCAATGCCCCGGCGGGGAAGATCGACGAGCTGGCCGGAGACCGCGAGCGGCTCCGTCGCATGCACCAGTGTGCCCAGACCGAAGAGCCCCAGAGAGAAGGTCGCCACGTAGAGGAGGAACAGGGAGTTCAAAGGTGTGCCGAAGAGGAGCAGGACGGCGTTGTAAGTCAGGTAGCTGACGATTCCCAGCCAAACGACGTGGAATCTCCACGAGCCGCGGGTCGCCCTCAGCATCGAGAGCACCAACAAGGGCACCCCGGCCACCATCATGACCAGGGCAGTCCCGCGGGCATTGCCCGTGGTGACGGCCGGCCCAGTCAGTGCGTCGGGGAGGAAGAACGTGAGGGCGGCGCTGACCGCCGCAACAACGGCGAGGGCTGAGGAAAGCCACAGCGTCGGCCCGTGGATCACGGCCCGAACACTCGCTCCGTCGGCCCGAAGCGCCCGCCATTTCAATGAGAACATCGCTCTCGACCTTTCTGATCGCTCATACGAGAGTCATCCCGACGCCGGCCCGCCGCCAGAGCCGAAGGTCCCCTAGCAGCCGGGAGCTTCGGCAACTTCGCGGGTCCGTCCCCGGCCAGGGCCGGACGGATCGCATGGTCGCCCGGCAAATCCGTCCTCGGAAGCCAACGCGCCTCATGGCTGGGACGCCGGCGGCCCCCAATCTGATGGTTCATAGTGGACGGCGTGTGGTCGTTTGGAGCCAACCCTCGACGGCGAGCCAGCCGACCAGGAGGAACGGGACCAGGACCGGCCCGCCAGGCACGGCACTCTCTGAGGTCTGCTCCCCAATTGGCGAGGCGGCCGTTTCTTGGTGGCGCCCGTGTGTCTTTGCCGGCGCTGGGTCGGTACGAACGCGCAGCGGACGGGGTCGGCGCCATCCTCAGGGCCGTATGGTGTCCCCATGGATGGTTGGGGTTCTCGCCGGGTTGCCGTGGAATTCGATTCCGAAGGAGCTGCTCTTCGCGGATTTCTGTACGAGGCCGTGAAAGCTGAGCCGCCGTTCCCGGTGGTGGTGATGACCCACGGCACCTCGGCCACCATCCCGATGGTCGCCGACCGGTATGCCGAGGTGTTTGCCGAAGCGGGAGTGTCGGCCCTTCTCTACGACCATCGGAATCTGGGGATCAGTGACGGAGAGCCACGCCAGGAGATCAACCCGTGGGTGCAGTCCCGGGGTTATCGAGATGCCGTCACCTTCGCCGCGACCATCGAGGGCCATGATCCGGAAAGGATCGGAGTCTGGGGCGACTCGTACTCGGCCGGGCAGGTGTTCTTGGTGGCCGCCTGTGACACCCGGATCAAGGTGGTGGTGGCCCAGTGCCCGGTGTTCGGCGCCGGACCGCCCGACGGGGATCCCACTCCCGGAGTCTTCGCAGCGATCCGTGAGACCTTCGAATCCGAAGACGTCTCCGGTGGCCCCGGGGACAGGACCGGTCCGATTCCGGTGGTCTCGTCCGACCAGTTGGGCACGCCCTCCCTGCTACAACCGATCCAGGCGTTTCGCTGGTTCATCGAATACGGCGCCAGGCACGGAAGCGGTTGGCAAAACCAGGCGACAAGGGTCATCCCCTCCAACACGGCCCCTTTCAGCCCGTACCTGTGCGCCCCCTACGTGACCGTGCCTTCGCTGATGATGGTCGCGCCTGCCGACGAGATGGTCCACGCCAACCCAGAGGTCAGCCGACGGGCCTTCGATCTAATACCCGGGGAGAAGGACTGGTACGAGATCGACGGTGGGCATTTCGGTCTGCTCTACCACCCCAGCGACCTGTTCGACGAGGCGAGCACAGTCCAGGCCGCCTACCTCACCAGACATCTTCTTCCCTGACACCTTGGTACTAGGCAGAGATCGCACAGATCCGCTACGGAAAAGGTCATGGTGGTAGAGACGGTCTCCTTGGTCATCTGAGACCTCCTCGCCGTGGCGTCGTCGACGGTACCCGATGTCAGCGGATCTCCATGAACCCGGCCATCTCACAGACGTCCACCATGCGTCGGATGTCGTCGTAGGTCTCAGGGCCAACCGCGACGAACTTCTCGACCGTGGCGAACCCGAGGATCGGCTCGAGACCCGGATCGCGGTGGAGCCTGACCAACACATCACGGACGCTGCGGTGAAAGTCACTGGAGAAACGCTTCGAAACGGCGACCGGCTGAATACTCGAGGGCCCGAGGGAATCGATCACCACCAAGGACTCTTCGAGATCGGGATGATCCCTCATCTCGATGGCAAGGACCTGCGAGTCGATCGCTGATGCGTCCACCACTCCGTCGCGGACCATTCGCATCGAGGTCTCGTGAAAGCCGGACTCGATCACTGCGCCGAAATATCCCCGGGTCTCGCCCAAGGAGACAAGGTGATACCGGGTGATCCCGTATCCAGAGTGGGACAGCGGCTCGTTGTATGCCCAGGACCGTCCGCGGAGGTCGGCGAAGCTGGCGAGTCCGCTATCACGATGCACGATCACATCGGAGAAGTAGACAGGCTTGCCCTGATATCTCTCGCCTGTGAGGACGGGAGCGGCAATCGGGATCGCCGGGGCGATGCCCTGTCGCTCGAACATGACATAGGGGAGACTGCACACGAAACAGATGTCGTTGACGTCGTTCCTGCAGTTCTCGTAGTCGGTCTCGATGACCAATTCGGTGCTCACGTCGAGACCCGAACCGATCGCGTCGGCAATCGCCTGATAAAGGGACAGGATGTTTGGGGCCAAGAAAGTGCCGATGCGAAGTTCAGCCATTCCCCCTCAGAATCTACCCGGCCGCTGAGATGACCAGAGCTGCAGCCGGAGACACGCTCGCCGGCTTCGGCCTGACGATGAGATACGGGCTCATCAAACCCTTGCCCTTGACCTCGATGGGACCACGGAGCTCAAACGAGCAACGATCGCGAAGCAGCAAATCGGTGAGCTCGATCGTCACCGCCCGTGAAGCAGGCGTCGGACGCCGACTCCTGAGGAAGTCGATAAGTGACAGATCACCCTCGGCAAATGGCTCGCAAAGGTCAGAAGGTGGACGAACTCAAGGGCAGCGCAAGCCCCCACGCAGGGGGTTTGCCTAAGGCGTCCACGACCGTCCGAGGGAGTCCGCAGAGAATGGCTCCCAACTTGGCTCCCAGCGAAGGCGGCTGCCTCCCTGGGCGGCGGAGATGACGATTTCACCGGCCGCCTCCTCACGCCGGTAAACGATTTTCGAAGGTAGTAACCGCGGTGCTGCCGACAAGCCCTGTCTAATGTCGGAGGACGATGAGGGGAACACGAATGGCAGGGTTTGTGTCGATTCTGGCTGGGGTGATGTTTCTCAGTGGCGAGGCGTTGGCGAGAATCGCGCCAGACACGGACGATGTGGCGTGCATCTCAGGAGCCGCATATCTCGTCAACATCATTGATCTTCTCAAGTACGGGATGATGGGTGTTGCGGTGCTGTTTCTCATACGGATCGGCGGAGACCAGCTGTCGAAAGCGGGCCGCATCTCAGGGCGAGTCGCTGCGGCCGGATCCATCATCGCCGGAGTTGCCAACGGGATCGAACATTGTGCCCACCTGGATGGCTTCGGAGCCATATATGTCTCGGGGCTGCTAATCGGGCTCATATCGACGGTGGTGTTCGGCGTGTTTGTGGCCAAGTCCCGAGCCGTCACCCCCTGGGTAGGGTGGGTCATCTCAGGAGGAGTACTGGCGTTCATCCTCAGGGCCGAGGAAGGTGGGGCGGTCTTGGTCGGGCTCGCCTGGATCGCGGTCGGGGCTCGACTCATGGCTCTCGGACGTGCGGCACCGGCGGTGTAGACCATCTGCTTCCGATGGATGGATTCGGGTCCGGTCGATGTTGTGGTTGTCGACCACCACTGAGGTGAGCGATGGTCAGGATTCCACACAACCGAGCGCCAACCCATCCAGGTGAGGTGCTGGTCGAGGAGTTGTAAAGCCGCTCGGTCTACCGCAACGGGAGCTCGCCCACAGAGAACGGCTCCCAACTTGGCTCCCGGCGTGAGATCTCCACACCGCACTCAGGCCCTGGACGTTGATGTGCTTCACTGTCCAAATGGGGCACCGGAACGACGGTTCCAGTCTCATCACAGCAGAACGGAACACTGGAGGCACGATCATGGTCGACACCAGCGATGAGGGTCCGCTCGGAGACTTGTTCGATTTTCCCCTTCTCGAGGCGATCTACGGGAGACGCGCCCGCCGGTTTGGCATGGGTATGGAGATCCCTTCGGGCCCGTTGGCGTTCAAGTCGAGCGCCGAACCCACTCCCCTGACCGAACTAGAGCTGGATGTGCTCGTCGCCGCCGGAACCGGAGTCACTGGTTGGAATTTCGGTGTGCCGTTCGGCCCGGATCGCCCGAATTCGCATGCCCACTACACGCAACGATTCACTGGGCGCACCGCACCCACCGCCGCCGGGTTCGGCACCCCGGTGTTGTTCCACACCGACGACAAGGGCACATACCTCACCAATGCTCGCGACAGCACACCGACGGCGGTTCGGGAGTTGGACGACGGGGTCGACGACATCCAACGAATCCTCGAACTGGGCCGCCAGCGCACCACCCGGTTGTCCGATCGGAGGCTCGACCTACCGGCTCAACCACCGCACATGCTCCCTCCGAACCTGTGGATGGCGAATGCACCCGGTTCAACCCTGTTCATGCCCGTCGGAGATGCGAGCGAGCAAGTGCTGGGGTTTCTGGCCATGGCCCTCGCCAACGGCAACTTCATCGTTGATGACCAGGCGAGCCGTCCCGCCGGTGACCTTGCCCCGTTCGTCCGCAGCGGGCTGCTCGATGAAACCAAAGTCTCACCTCTCTCGGTGCTGCAGCAGATGGCCTACGAGGCCAACACTGCCGAAATCAGTTTCATGGCCCACAACATCGTGCTCACCATGCAAGCGATGGGCCTGGGTGGGTTGTTCTTCAATGGGATCAACCGCTGGAGTGTCCTCGGAGCGTTTGCCGACGACGGCATCGCCGGACTCGGGTTCCGGTTCGTAGACGACGAACGCTGGACGCTGCCCAACCCGGTCGGTCTCGACGGCAAATACGAGGCGTTGTGCCCGCCCTACCAGCCCGATATGCGGACCGCTGCCCACGTGTTCGCCGAGCGCAAGTTCGGCCCGGGCGGAACTTACGACCCCTCGACTCCGGGCCCGTGGAAGGACGCTGCCGCGATCAAGGCCGGCGTCGATCCTTACAGCGAGGAGTTCGTCGCCTGCTTGGGCGAGGTCGCCCAGTACATCTACGACACGCACGGTCGCTTCCCGTCGACCTATACCACGATCGTTCTCACCGGGTATGTGCAGGCCGTACACCTCGACACCGATTACTACGACACCCACTTCCAACCGGGAGCGTACCTGCCGACTCACAGCCAGCACTGGGAGCGATGGCACTCCCCCCACGAGGGCAGCTGATCGGGGGGAAAGTCCACGGCATTCGCCTCAACCATCGAAGACCACGATCCGACGCGGATCGGAGTCTGGGGTGACTCGTATTCGGCTGGGCAACAGGCGGATTGATCAAGTCTGCGGGGTTGTGGCGTCTCAGACTGTATGGAAGGCACCTCGCTCGATCGCTAGCCGATTGTCGGCACCGAGTAGTGTCCGCCCCGTCCGAGGGGTGAATGTGACCCGATCGACAGCGATGATCCTGCTGGTCCTGATCATGGTCCTCGCGGGTTGTGGTGATTCTGAGTCGGGTCCCATTACCTGTGCAGGGCGGGGGGACCAGCCTGAAGCGACGAGCGGTGACGAAGCAGGGGTCACGGAGGCGGAGGCCGCCGGGATGAGTATCGCTGAGCTGCTCATGACCGACTCACGGTTTGATGAGTTTCGGAATCTCACCGCACAAACCGTTTCGGCGGGGTTAGGCATGTCATGGCTAGAGGCATGGGACATGCAGGCGGAGCAAATGGGCGACAACCGAGACGGTGTGACCGTGTTCGTTCCGGCGAACGCCGCTTTCGAGCGACTCGACCCAGGTCTAGCTTCTGTTCTAAGAGAAGGGGAGCTGGACAATGAGCTTCGGTACACGCTGCTGGGGCACCACTATGTCCACCGTCTCTACCCTTCATCGGAATGGGAGTCCGGCCCACAGCGGACCTGGCGAGGCGGTGGAAACGTCGAGTTGACACTGGACCCTCCCACCTGGGGCGGATGCCCGATAGCGCAAACCGACATCAGGGTCAATAACGGCTACATCCACGTTCTGGGCGGCATCGTCATCCCTGACGAGATTCAACAAGCAGCTGCCGGCTGACCCAGCACCTACACGGGCAAAGCACGCCTAAGGGCCCTTCCCAACCCCTAGCGCAGACCGCGTGATCAGACGCGATAACACACACGATGCACTAACCGCAGAGAGCGGCACGTATTGTGCATGTCCGTTGCCAGAGTGATCTCCTGAATCGGACGAGGTCCGCGGGCCAATGGCTCCCAGAGGTCGCCTGCTACGACCTTTCAACGAGCACGGGACACGTCAAATCCTCTGCTTTCCGTAGATCTCCAAGCCGGGTCCAGGTGCGTCCACAGGGGTCCGCAGAGTCTGCAGCGACGGGCTTTCGGATCCACCGAGGTTCGCGCGTGTCCGGTCAGGTCCACAGAGAATGGCTCCCGACTTGGCTCCCACCTCGGGCGTGCCAAAGGCGCACGCTCGTGATCACGTCGTCGAATGAATGCAGCGTGGGTGTGCTCGCCGAGCGCGCCACCAAGTTGCCAGTCTCGGGTATCCGGGCGATGGGTTCTGGGAGCCCCTAGGGCGACGCGACCGTACGTGTCAATTGCGCGCGTTCAGGCGATCTCTATGTCGACTGTCGTGGGCACGGCACGCCTCAGCGCGTCGGAGACTGGCGAGTGCACCTCCGCCCACTCCACGATCCCACGCAACGTGTCAGGTGATACACCGTCCGCCCCGATTCTGACGTGGGTCCGCGCCTGCAAGGGCCCGGCTGGCAATGAATCGTCCATACCGAGGAAGCCGCGATCATCCGATTCACTGGTGACGGTGACTTCCAATGTCGACAACTCGATCCCCTCGGCAGCGGCCCTCATTGCGATGACCGTCGCATCGCAGCCGGCAACGGCAGCGCGAAGAAACCAGCCCGGCGTCGGCGCGGATCCTCCACCACCCACGCTCCTCGGCATGTCCGACACCAGTGACTCCCCGTGTTGACCTGTGACTTCTGCCCGCAGACCCTCGACCACCGCGGTCGCGGGCCGGTCCGTGTAGCGGGCCTTCTCGGAATGCTCGGCAAGGAAGCTCACTGCCTGGTCGATCGACTGCCGAATATGATCTGTGGTCACCGACACCTCCTCAGCCTCGGACCGGCAGCTCTCGGTCCGCGGGATCATATCGGGCTGGTCCCGATGAGGCCGTGCACCGGTGATCCTTCGGCTCTGGACCTGGACGGAGCTGTCCTCAGCGGCCTCGGAGCATCACCGTGTCGATCCTCCGAGCGAATGCAACCGCCGGATACGGGGACCTCTACCAAGCCCGGCAGGCGGAAGGTGACTAGGTCCGCCGGATCCGTCGTCAGCCCCAGGTTATTTCCGGGCGAGGGCACCACATGGGGGCCACAACGTCAGAAGGCCGACGAGCGCTGACTTCTGCGAAAGCCCGTGAGCAAAGGCTTCACTCTGCCCACGACGGCCTGATTCTGATGGAGAATGTCTCCCGAGGATCTCTCCCATGGAGAGGCGGTGGCCAAGTCCGGAGCTTCATATGTGCCGGCACTGCTTCTACCAGGGGTTTTTGCCTATCGCGCCCGGGGCGACTCGAACATCCAACCTCCTGATCCGTAGATCTCCAAGCCGTGTCCATGGACGTCCATGGGGGTCCATGGGTGGCGGAACGACGGGCCTTCCAGTCCACCGGCGTCCACTGGCGTCTGCCACTGTCCACAGAGAATGGCTCCCAACTTGGCTCCCCGGAAGCTGACCGGAAGTCACCAACCTGTCCGCCAGCCAGACGCGGTGCGCCTTGTCGACGGTCGTCAGCCGATGAGACCCAACTGCTTCGCCATCGAAGCCGTATCCCAGTAGGAGAGGATGGAGCGGATCTTGCCGTCGGAGAAGTCGAGGCGGAAAGCACCCTGGGTCCGATAGCTGCGGCCAGTAGGTTGTCTCGGTCCCATCGGGCCCTGCATCGTTCCGCCGTGAGAGATCTCAGCGAACAGCGTGTCACCATCAGACGTCAACGCTACGGCGTCCATCCGGAAGTCAGGGAAGGTGTTGTAGATGGTCTGCCAATGGTGCCTCGCCTGCTCCTTGCCTTTGGCTGGCGGCATGTCTGCACCTGCAGCACTCTGAATGGTGACGTCGTCCGTGAGAAACGTCACCAACTTGTCGAGGTCGTGGGCGCGATGCGCCTCGATCCACTGGGTGAACGTCTTGAGGTTCTTCGTGGCCATGGCTCGGTCCTCCTGTCCTTCGCCGGTTGGCGAGCTGTCAGTGGGAACCCTACACCCGCAATTACTGTCTTGTCAATTACTTGACTAGCAATCATCCCATTGTCAACCACTTCGGCTATCCTGGGTATGAAGAATGTCCGACGTACTCGACGAGAAGACGCTGGCGGCGTGGCGAGGGCTATTATTCGCCCATGCCAAGGTGATACGTCGGCTCGAGGCCGACATGCACGAACAGCATGATCTTCCGATCACCTGGTTCGACGTGCTAAGCCGCCTGAACCAATCCCCCGACGGCCGGCTCCGGATGCACGAGTTGGAGGAAGTGTTGGTGTTCACGCGCAGCGGGGTGACCCGGCTGGCTGACCGGCTCGAGGCCGCGGGATTGGTCCGCCGGGAGCGATCACCAGAGGACCGGCGCGGCGTGTACTTGGCGCTCACCGCAGCCGGCGGGGCGAAGATCGCCGAGGTGTGGCCCGACCACGTCGCCAGTATCCAGAGACACTTTGGGCAGTACCTCGACGCCAGGGACGCTGAATCCCTACGGACGGCCGCCGGCAAGATCCTCAAAGACGACTAGGACGCGGCACCGCGATCTACAACCGGTGGCTTAAGCGCTCAGAATGTCAGAAGGTTGATCCGTCCTGTCTCGTGCGAAAGCCCATGAGCAAAGGCTCCGCTTCGCTGGAAACGCCGTCACTCTAATGGAGAATGGCTCCCGAGAATCGCTCCCACGCCATACCCGCCACCAACTTGGCGGACCGTCGACGCAGCAAAACCCCCGCTTGAGCAGGGACTTCGTGAAGCACGCCCGGAGGGACTCGAACCCCCAACCTTCTGATCCGTAGATCTCCAAGCGGCGTACATGGGCGTCTATGAGAATCCACACCTGTCGGAGCAGTAGGATTTCGAATCCACCGGCGTCCACGGCGGTCCGCGGGAGGCCACCGCGAATGGCTCCCAACTTGGCTCCCGAACGTTGCTCTTTCGTCCCTCACCGACTGGTTCGAGGCGCAGGATTGCACTGGCGGAGCTGCCATTCGTAGAACCCAGAGACGCTCACCTTCATCACCCGGGCAGCAGGCCACGACGGGAAGATCCCAACAGTGGCCGATGATGAAGGCGAAGATCATTTTGGGATGCCGTTCTCCTTGGCGAAATAGGCGGTAGCCCGTTTCAAGATCTCCTTCTCCTTGTGAAGAACCCGGTTCTCCCGGCGGAGCCGAACCAGCTCCTGTTTCTCCCCAGAACTCAGACCTTCACGTTTCCCCTCGTCGACATCGGCCTGGGCCATCCACCGGCGCGGCCCCGATTCGGAGATTCCCAGATCATCGGGCTGAGCCACCGGCTTATCACCCTTCCGGGCCAGCTCTACGGCACGGCAACGGAACTCGAGCGTTTTCGCAGCAGACATCCACAACTTCTCTCACGAGGTCCTCAGACCCCAAACGGTATGAGTCCGGAGAAGCGGGGGAGGCTCACAGCTGCTCCGCGATGGCGACGAGGTCATCGGGCCGGGATGAGTCGAGTAGCTGGGCACTGATGGCGATCCGGCGAGCCTCGTCGCGTGTGAGATGGGGCGGTTTCATGGTCGGAAGGTAACTGGGGCCGGTCCAGGGCGCGCGCAGCCCGTCCCGAGATACACGCGTCAGGCTGCAAGGGGTATGTTTCACGGCGGTTGATGGGAGGCCAAGGTCAGCCGCTTCGACACAAGTGAGTCCGGTCGCTTGGAGGGGACGTACCGGGTTTCGCTTTGCCTCCTCGGCGACTTCCGCTTGCTGCAGCCGGGAAGCCAGATGGCGATCGCCCCACCATCGCAGCGCGTGCTGGTGCTGCTGGGGCTCAACCAGGGTCACTCCATACGGCGCTCGCAGGTGGCGGGCACCCTGTGGCCAGAGTCCCGCGAACCGGCCGCCCTGTCCAATCTTCGATCCGCTCTCTGGAAGCTCGGGTCTCTGCGTGACTCTCTGCTCGAGGTCACCAATGAGGTCCTCTCGTTCAAGGTCAGCATCCCGATCGACATCGAGAGGCATAAGGCACTGGCCCGTCGACTTACCGAGCCTGCGTCGGACGCGGGTCTCGACCATGCCTCTCGCAGACTGTTCGACGAGGATCTCCTCCCCGGATGGGGTGACGCCTGGCTGGAGACCGAACGCGAGGCATACCGGCACCTTCGCCTGCACGCACTGGAAACGATAAGTCACCACAGGACGATGGCCGGCAGATTCGGGGAAGCGATCGAAGCCGGACTCATAGCGGTCTCCGCCGCGCCTTTCCGAGAGAGCGCACATCGAGCAGTCATCCAGGCCCTGGTCGCCGAGGGCAATCGGGGCGAGGCGCTCCGCCGATACCAGGACCTGTGCGAGCTGTTCGACACCGAGTTTGGCGTCAAACCTTCCTTCAGCGTCGACCAGCTCTCTACCGGCGTGGGCACCGCCATCAGTTGAGCGGAGCCCGTTGCCTGCGCTCGGGCAACGCAGCGACAACGTTGGGGGGACGCCGCGGAGCCATCTGACCATCCGCTTCTCCGTTAGGCAACCCGCGAAGGGGAGGAGAAAGGAGGTGCGGTTTGCGGACCGAGAAGACACACCGGATCCGGGCGAGACACATGTTCCCAACGGAAGGAGAAACGGAATGCGCCGACTGATCATCCTTGTGACTGCCACCTGTCTGATGGTGGCATCACTGGCTTCAACTGCCATGGCCACTCACGACAAGGGCAACCCTCACTTCATAAGGGCGAGTGCAACGCTCGTGGGCACGGACGCCAGGGTCGACTTCAAGGAGGCTGGGTTAGGAAGCGATCCGAACGCAACGGTCACGATTGAGGTGACCGCCAACGCCACGCGTTTTGATGCCTGCCAGAACAATGGCGGCAACTTCCCGAGCGACCCCAAGAAGCAGGAGACCAACGCGGAGGTGAGTGCCTCGGGCGAGTTCAGCCCCGGAAAGAACGGCCAGATAACCGACAGCCTGACCATTTCGCTGCCGGCGACGTCGCTCGACTGCCCACCAGGGCAGACACCGGTGCTGGTGAGCTTCAGTTACACCAGCATCCAGGTATGCGACATCACCCATGGCGTCTGTCGGACTGCCTCGCCCAGCTCATTAAGCGGGGGCCCGTTCTTCGACCTCTGAAGCCGGTCGATTTAGCGAACACGTTGATTGAGAAGGGGGTTGTCGCCCATCCTGGGCGTAAACCCCCTTCGACAACATGCATTGTGCTGAGCCGATCCCGTTGTCCTGGTGAGTGGAGGGTCAAGACAGCGCGCAGACCCGGATCGACCCCGTCGAGGCCTCGGAGCTCCGTATCTCCGTGAACTCGATTCGGGCATCAAGGGCCCCCGGTCACATCGGAGACAACGCGCTCACTCGCATCTCCGGATCGCCGGAGCGGACAGCTGTTGCAGCGCGCCCGGGGCGACTCGAACACCCAACCTCCTGATCCGTAGTCAGACGCTCTATCCAATTGAGCTACGGGCGCTGGAATCACCAAGTATCGCAGGGGTTTCCGGCGAAGACCAGCCTATACAGAGCATGCTAGGCCATATCAGACGCTCTATCTGAATGGGACTGCGGATCGCTGAATTGTCAGCTGGCAAGGGGCTATTCAGGCCACCAGGCAATCGTCGGCAGGCACGCATAGCGCTGATACAGCGTCTGATTCCTGTCTGGCTGCTGCTGAGGGTACGGAGGCGATGGGTGAGACGGTTGGGCAGGGCGAGGCTGGCTTCGCCGAGGGTCCGCTCTGGTCATAAGCCGTTCTTGGTTCGTCGTCTTTTTGCGTGCCGAGCGGTCGGGTCGCATCATCTCGCGCGATTGGGGGTGGCGCGAAGTGGCGGACGGCTATTTCTTCAAGAGCCCGGTGGCAGATCTGACAGGAGAACTGACCGCCTCCCGAAGATATCTGCGCCGCCGTGATCCGATCGAGACATTCGCGTCGACAATATGGGTGTGGATCAGCGTGACCTCGAGGCGTCTTCTGATGAGGAGTTGCTTGTGTTGATCGCCGATCGGAGCGGGGAGGCGTTGCGTGAGCTGTACGAACGTCATGTCGGTTGGTTGGTGCTCAGGTTGATGCGACGGTGTTCGGATCGGGAGGTGGTCGACGAGGTGGTGCAGGACACGTTCATGGGGGTGTGGCGAAACGCAGCCGGGTTTCGGGGTGAGGGGCCGGTGGCTGCATGGATCTGGGGCATCGGAATCCGTCGTCTGGTGGAGCGCTTCCGACGACGGCCGGTCCCGACCAGGGGGTGGGACAGCTCGGGAGCGCAGTCGTCGGCTGAGGAAATGGTCCTTCTTGGTGTCGAGCATGGAGATCTGGCGGCGGCGATGGACGGCCTATCGCCGGAGTTGCGGGCCGTGCTCAGGGCAACCGTTCTGGATGGACTGACCACGAGGGAGGCGGCCGTCCTGTTGGGAATACCGCAGGGGACGGTGAAGTCGCGCATGAGACGGGCGCGTCGGGAGCTCAGGGAAGCGCTGGCATGACTTGGCACGTCAGTCCGGAATTGGTGGCGAGCTATCGGGACAGCGCGTCGAGTGACGCTGCGTCTCATTCCCTTGAGCTACATCTCGTTGAGTGTGAACCCTGCCGTCGGATCGCCGCCGGGGCTGTCGAATCAGACCGTCGGGATCGAATCTGGGCCGGGATAAGCGAGACGGTGGACATGCCGAAAGCGCGCTGGTTGGAGGAGGCTCTCCGCCGGTTCGGCGTCAATGCTCATATCGCCCGACTGATAGCGATGACCCCGTCGGTACAGCCGTCGTGGCTTCTCGCTGTAGCTACGATTCTCGCCCTCGCCGCGGTTGCAGCATCCAGTCTCGGCCCGATCCCATTCCTCGTCGTTGCCCCGCTCGTTCCGGTGGTGGGTGTCGCCATCGCATTCGGCCATCCGATCGACCCGGTCCACGAGATCGGAGTGGCCTCCCCCACCGGCGGATTTCGTCTCGTGCTCATCAGGGCTTCTGCTGTGCTCATGGCGTCGATCGCCATCTCCGTCTTGCCTGGGCTGTTCCTGAGGGAGTTCCGTTGGATGGTGGTGTGGCTTCTACCTGCGCTGGTGTGCACTCTGCTCGTTTTGGTCATTTCGACGTTCACGCACCTGTCGACGGCTGCCGTGGTCGTGTCGTTGCTGTGGGTGGCGGGTGTAACGGCCACGGAGCTGGCGGCTTCGACGCCGGTGGCGTCGTTTGTGGGCCCGGCTCAGCTGATCTTCGCCGGTGCGGTGTTGGGACTGTTGGCGCTCCTGTTGTGGCGCCGCACCAGTTTCGAGCGAATCGCCGGGAGGTGACGACCTTGAGTGGAAATGTCGAGTTGGTAGGAGTTGGTAAGCGATACGGGTCGGTTCAGGCACTCGGCCAGATCGACCTCACCGTCGAGCGGGGTATCACCGGACTACTGGGCCCTAACGGAGCCGGGAAGACGACGATGCTGCGGATGATGGCGACCGTGCTGGCGCCTGACACCGGGTCGATTGCGCTGCTAGGACGCGACCCAAGCCGGGCCGAGGATCGAGTGGAGATCCGCCGCCGGTTGGGCTACATGCCACAGGAGCCCGGTTTCTACCGCAATTTCACGGTCTTCGAGTTCGTGGACTACGTCGCAATCTTGAAGCAGGTGACGGTCCGTAAGCAGCGCCATGATCAGGTGCGCGAGGTTCTCGGTATGGTCGAGCTCACTTCGCTGGCACACCGGAAGATCAGAACCCTCTCCGGTGGCCTGAGACGCCGGCTTGCACTCGCGCAGGCACTCCTCGACCACCCGGAAATGCTCCTCCTCGACGAGCCGACGGCTGGGCTCGACCCCGAACAGCGGCTGAGATTCCGCGAGGTCGTGTCACAGCTCCCGAAACGGCCAATCGTGCTGCTGTCCACCCATCAAACCGAGGATGTGGCTGCGTTGTGCGAGCGGGTGATTGTGCTCGTTGAAGGGAATATTCGGTTCGACGGGACCCCTGAGGCGATGAGTGGTATTGCCCAGGGAAGAGTCTGGATTGCCCCGGAGCCGGGGGACGAAGCGATGCTGTCGTGGCGGACCGGCGACGGGAAGTATCGGCACGTGGGCGAGCCACCGCCTCACGCGGCCCTGGTCGAACCCACCATCGACGACGCCTATCTCCTCCTGGCTGGAGATGGAGTTGGGATTTCGACATGACGTCGATCTCATCCGGTCCAGCGAGAGGGGTGTTGGTGGCGTTGGCTCGCGTCGACGGCAGGCACCTGCTGGTGAGTCCTTTGTTTCTTGTCGGGTTGGGTGTCGCCCTACTGGGGACGGCGGTATTCGTCCTAGGGGTGCTGACCGACGATGCCACCACGTGGAGCAACGACGCCTGGACTATTGGCGTTGGATTTTTCCTTGCCGCCGTTTTCGCGATGCTGGCGGTGAACCGCGCCTCGTTACGTGACCACCGGGAGCACACCGGCGAACAGCACGGATCTTTGCCCACGAATCAGACACTGCGCCTGGCTGGGATGTTCGGTGCGGTTCTCTGGCCGGCGATTGTCTCGACACTCTTGCTCGGAGTGGTGGTCGTGTTCGCTTCAACTCAAGTCGACGTGCCTGTCATCACGATCGTGCACGTGCTTCACAACGCGGCGCTGTTTCTCATGCTCGGAGCCGTCGGGCTTACCCTCGCCGCCTGGGTTCCCAGCAGTTTCGCCGCACCTGTGGTGGCGTTCGCCCTGTACTTCATCGACCCGGGGGAGACGCCGGCAGCATGGCATGTGATCTGGCCGTTTGCCACATTGGGCACGGTTGAGTTGGCGATGTGGCACATCGTCTACCTGCTCGGGTTGGCGCTGCTCCTCCTCGCTACCGCCGCCACCCGCTGGGAGCGGGGACGAGGCCAAGCGATCGTCTTTCTTGGCTCGGCCGCGACGGTTGCCGCCTCCGTGACGGTCCTCATCATCAGGGTGTGCTCCCAGGCTGGACCGTGCCTGCTGTGACAACAGCTGCCGGTCTTCGCTACACGGCGATGACAATCCCCTGGCATCCCATGGTCATCGCCACCGTGGTTGGCGCCGCGGTGTTGGCTTCCGGCCACGCCCGGCTCGTGGTGATTCCGACGACGTTGCTGGCCGCGGCGGCCGGTTTCGCCTTCGACGACTCCTCCTACGAGACGTTGGCGGCGTCACCCTCCTCCCTGATCCGCCGCCGGCTTGGTCGTCTGATCGTCGTCATACCTCCAACGATCATCCTGTGGACCGCCCTCGTGTCCCAAGGCGTGAATGGACGCCAGGAAACCCTCACGCTCGTCGCCATGTTCGCCGGGCTAGTGGGGCTGACACTGGGGATCGCCGGTGTCGCCGCCCTTCGAACCGGTGGCCGGGGCGGAGCGGTGGCCGCGCCGGTCCTGTTGCTCGCCCTCATCGTCTCTGCTGTCTTTCCGCCACTGTGGCGTCCGCTGCCGCTGGGCGACGTTCCCGGCGGGTGGCCGGCCTTACAGACTCGATGGTCGACTGCCGCGGTGATCGGCACACTGGTGCTGCTCGTCTCGAGCCGTGACCCGGCGCGACGGCGATGAGACCCCTGCGAAGGACGGCGGCCATCGGAATGTGCTTTCTGGCGATGGTGGCGGCGGCGTGCACCAGCGACAGCGGTGACTCCGTGTACGGCCAGGAGTGTGCCCAGTTCCAGCCGGATCCCGAGAATCCGTTCTTCGCACCCAACAGGGTCTTGGTTGACCCCAAGCCTCTGGAATGGTCGACGGCCGATCCCAGCGAGCTCGGCATGGACCCGGCGCTCCTGGAAAAGGCGGCCGAAGAAGTGGCACTGTCGCCGGTGGTGGCGAGTCTGCTCGTCGCCCGCAACGGCAAACTGGTTTTGGAGCGCTATTTCAACGGCTTCGACGCCGCCGACGCCAAGAATCTCCATTCGCTCACCAAGTCGATCACTTCGGTGCTAACCGGAATCGCCATCGATGATGGTCTGTTTGACCTCGACACTCAGGTAGATGAAATCCTCCCTGCCGACCTGGTCGTCGACCATGGCCAGCTGACGGTCCAGGATCTGTTGACAATGTCTGGTGGGCTGGAAGTGCCCGTGCCGGACGGGAACTACGAGTGGGAGCCGAGTGACGTGCCCGGTAAGCCGTCGTTGATCCGGGCAGTGCTGGCGAGCCGACGGATCGCGGAGCCGGGGGCCGAATTCGCCTACAACACCGGGTTGACCGATGTGCTGGCCGCCGTTGTAGCCGAAGCCACAGGGATGTCGTTATGTGAGTACGCCGCCGATCGTCTGTTGGGTCCGCTGGGGATTGACGTTGAGGGGTGGCATGTCGAGCCGGGCGGGTACTTCTCCGGCGGCTCCGGGATGTTCATCACCCCGCGGGAGATCGCCCGGTTCGGCCAACTCGTCCTCGACGAAGGTGTCTACGAAGGGGAGCGACTCGTCTCCGAGTCGTGGCTCGATGAGTCTTTGTCTACACGCTGGGAATTGGGGTGTCTTCGCATTCCTGTCACTCAGCGCTACGGGTTCCTCTGGTGGGGATTCGACATCGGTGGCCACGACGTGTGGATGGCCTCCGGATTCGGGTCCCAGGACCTGGCAATCGTTCCCGACGTCGGCCTGGTGACAGTTATCACCCATGACACCATTCAGGAAGGAGGAGCCCGGGTTCCGATGCCGGCTCTCCTCCATGAACTCCTGTTGGGGGCAGTCGACGGTCAGACCAAACCCCTACCCACGGAGGAATGCCTGGCCAAGGCGCTGACGATGGCGACCGTTGCCGTTGACCGGAGCGACGTTCCCTCGCCAGTTCCCGCTTGGCCCGCCAACATCTTTGGGCCGCTTTCGCCCGATGGCAATGAGATCGCCTTCAGCAAGGTGTACCTGGGTTTCATGGACCTGTACACGATCCAGGTTGACGGAACCCAGGAACGTCGCATCATCCACGATGCGACCCCCGACGCCATGCCATCGTGGTCAGCTGACGGAACCCTGTTGGCCTTCGCCCGAGGGGAGCCTTCCCAGAGCGACCTGTACCTGATCGCTCCTGACGGCTCCGGACTCGAACAAGTCACCGACCTCGACGGATACGAGCAAGGCCCCACCTGGTCCCCCGATGGGAAACGGTTTGCGTTCATCTGGGGACGCCGCGACGTAAACGGCTGGGGTCATACCGGGGAGCTCTGGGTCGTCGATCGGGATGGGTCTGACCTCCAACAGCTGCGGAAGGAAGACACCTCCAACCCAGCATGGTCTACCGACGGGCGTCATATCGTCTTCGACAGCATCGAGGGAGACGGTCACATCAGGCTGCTCGACCTCGACACCGGGATCGTCTCCGACCTTGGTGACGGCTTCTTCCCGCGCTGGTCACCCGACGGGACCCGCATCGTCTTCGGAGTACTCGACGACGAAGGTGGCAGCGACGTTTACATCATGATGGCCGACGGGTCAGATCGGACCCAACTGACCAGTGACCCCGCCTTCGATACCGCACCACAATGGTCACCGGACGGCACCATCATCATCTACTGGACCACTGCACCACGTGGCGGGTAGTCGGGCCGACGGCCGTACGTCTTGATACGCATGATGCGGGAGACGGAAGAGGGGCGCTGTGGCTGGCTTCAGGGGTCCTTTTACAGCGTCTGATTCCAGGTCTTACGCTAGTCGCTGCCCTGCGTTTTCCCTGTTCCGCACAGCGCTCAATGCTGGATAATCCGTAGTCAGACGCTCTATCCAATTGAGCTACGGGCACGGGAATTGCCAATTATCGCAGGGGCTTCCGGCGATGACCAGCCGATACAAAGCATGCTAGGCCAGGACGTTGGCTGTGGGGGTAGTCCGTTCCCGCGACTCCCACGAGATCTCCCTCGGGGCCAGTGAACTGCTCGCCAGGACCGGCGTCGGCGAGGAAGAGCCCGAGAAGCTCGCCGATGTCTCTTTGTGTCGCCCCGAGTCGCCAACGGGCAGTGCCCCGGGAAACGGTTGGCTCGGTCGACGGCTAGCGTCGATGTCAACAAATCGCCAGGTCTTCGGTCGTCGACCCATACTCTGCCGGGCTCGAGGCTCTGCGATGAGAGCGAACGAAGGATTGGCTTGGATGTGGCTCCCCGCCAACCGTGATCCGATGCCCCTGGATGTCGCCGAGCCCGACGAGGCGAGGCCGAGGCTCGGGGCCCTCCTGTGGACGGGTCGTCGATGAGTCGGCTGGGCCGGATCCTGGCGATCCTCCGAGCCGATCGGGCCGGAGAGACACTGCTCGGTTCCGTGTGCCGAACGGCGGTCATTGCCCTGGGCACCAACGGGGCAGGCTTGACAGTGCTCACCAAGTCGCACCGGGGCCCGATCTGCTCCCACGGGGAGTTTGCATCCTTCGGAGAGGACCTCCAGTTCTCGTTGGGAGAAGGGCCATGCAGCGACGCCTTCGAGACCAGAGAGCTGGTCGAGGTCACCGATCTCTCGTCGCGTGGGGGGGAGCGCTGGCCGATGTTCTCGCAGGCCATGACCGAAGCGGGGGTGACATCCCTGGCGAGCTTCCCCCTCCGAATCGGTGGAGCCCGGTTCGGGGCATTGACCTTCTACCGCTCCTCTTACGGTGAGCTCTCCTTCGAGCAGGTTGCCGACGGCTACGTGATCGCTCAGATAGCGTCGCACCTGATCATCGCCGGACAGGCCCAGGTTGGTGAGGATTCGGTCATACCCGAGATCGAGGCGGGATTCGTTCGCATGGAGCAGGTTCATCAGGCGACCGGCATGGTCATGGCTCAACTCGGGATCGGAGCCGAAGACGCCCTGGCCCGGCTCCGGGGCGCCGCATTCGGGTCCGGTCGCACCCTTCTCGACATGGCGGATCATATCGTCGGTGGCCGAGTGGAGTTGTCCCGCGATGGATGAGTGCACCATTGCCCAGAGCCTCCACATAGATACGATTCAAGACTATGACCTCCCGGGAACGACGCGTGACCGGCACACTGGTTCAGCTGGCCGACACCCTGGTCGCCGGTTACGACGTCGCGGAGATGTTCTACTACCTGGTGGAGAGTTGCATCGATGTCCTCTCCATCGACCATGCCGGCCTGATGCTCGTCGACGCAGACGGCAACCTGCATGTCGTCGCGGCAACCAGTGAGGTGACCCACCTCATCGAACTTCTCCAGATCCAGAACCAGGAGGGCCCCTGCCTCGATGCTTTTCGTTCCGGGCTCGTCGTGGAGTCGGGGCCGCTGACCGACTCCGAGGTCAGGGCTCGCTGGCCCAGATTCACCGAAGCGGCGAACGACGCAGGGTTCGGAGCCATCACTGCCATGCCGATGCGGTTGCGAGACCAGGTTTTGGGGGCGCTGAACCTCTTCCGTGTCGAAACCGCACCGTTGACCGCCGATGACCTCTCGGTGGCTCGGGCCTTCGCCAACATCGCAACCATCTCGATCCTGCAGGCCCGGGCGACCCACGATGCCCGGACCGTGATCGATCAACTGCAACGGGCTCTCGACACACGCGTCATCATCGAAAGCCAAGGGCTTCATCGCCCAACATGCCAATGTCACCTTGGACGAGTCCTTTGCCCGTATCCGCCGCTACGCCCGCAACCACAACCTGCGGCTGAGCAACGTGGCGCGAGACATCGTCGCCAATGTGCTGGATCCGCAGCTGCTGATCGAAACCTGACCCGGTAGACGGGCCGTTTCCCTGTTTCCCGATCGGGGAAAGGGCGCCGAATGGTCATGATCGGATTTCACGCCTCTCATGAGCAGATCGCGCCCGGCGAGCTGCTCGAGGCGGTGCGAGCAGCGGAGACGGCCGGGTTCGATGCCGCCATGTGCTCTGATCATCTCGCCCCTTGGGGTCGACGCCAGGGCCATTCGGGTCATGCTTGGTCGTGGCTGGGAGCGGCTCTGCAATCGACTCTCTTCTCCATCGGAGTCGTCAGCGCGCCCGGGCAGCGATACCACCCTGCCGTGGCCGCCCAGGCCTACGCCACTCTCGCCGACATGTTCCCGGGGCGGTTTTGGGTAGCGCTCGGGTCGGGAGAAGCACTGAACGAGCACGTCACCGGCCAGACGTGGCCGGACAAGTCGACCCGTGATGACCGTCTCCTCGAGGTAGTCGGGGTAATCCGGGGTCTGCTCGATGGGGAAGAGGTCACCCATCGCGGCTTGGTCACGGTTGACCAGGCCCGGGTGTGGAGCCTGCCCCGGATTCCGCCCCTGCTTCTCGGGGCTGCCATCAGTGAGGAGACGGCGACCCGAGTCGGCGGATGGGCCGATGGGCTGATCACGGTGAACCAGCCTCCGGACCGGCTGCGCCGGGTGGTGAGCGGCTTCCGGCGGGGAGGGGGGATGGGTAAGCCGATGTATCTCCAGGTCCACCTCTCCTGGGCCGAGGACGAGGAGGAGGCTCGCCGGATTGCCCACGAGCAGTGGAGGACGAACGTGTTCGGGTCGGATCTCGCAACTGAGCTCCCCCTTCCCGAGCATTTCGACGCCGCAGCAGAGTTCGTGACACCTTCCGACGTCGAAGGGCCGGTGTTGATCTCATCTGACCTGAGCCGTCATACGACATGGCTGTCCGAGCTGGCCGAGCTCGGCTTCGAGCGGCTCTATCTGCATCACGTGGGACAGGACCAGCAGCGGTTCATAGACGCATTCGGGGCGAAGGTGATCCCGGAGTTGACCTCGTGAGCACCACCCGAACCAGCGACCTGTGGTGGAGGAATGCCGTGATCTACTGTCTCGACGTCGACACCTATCTCGACTGGGATGGCGACGGCGTCGGGGACATCGAGGGACTCACCGAGCGCGTCGACTATTTGGCCGGGCTGGGGGTGACCTGTCTCTGGCTGATGCCGTTCCAACCCTCCCCGGGTCGCGACGACGGATACGACATCACTGACTATTACGCGGTCGATCCCAGACTCGGCTCGCTGGGCGACTTCGTAGCATTCATACGCACGGCAAAGGACCGGGGGCTCAAGGTCATCATCGACCTGGTGGTCAACCACACGTCGGATCGACATCCGTGGTTCAAGGCGTCGAGAGCAGGCCAGGACTCCCCCTACCGAGACTTCTACGTTTGGCGGGAGGAGCCGGCCGAGGAGCCGAAGTCCGAGCCGGTGTTCCCCGACGCCGAGGACAGCATCTGGACCAGGGACGAGAAAGCCGGCATGTGGTACCTCCACCACTTCTACTCACACCAGCCCGACCTCAACATCGCAAACGACGAGGTGAGAGAGGAGATCGCCCGCATCGCCGGGTTCTGGCTGCAGCTCGGTGTCGACGGATTCCGGGTAGACGCCGTCCCCTTCCTCCTCGAGACCGGCGGCATCTCCGGTGCCGAGGAACTCGACCCTCACGATCTTCTCGCTGATCTCCGCTCCTTCGTCTCACGACGCAACGGCTCGGCGGTCCTCCTCGGCGAGGTGAATCTTCCGCCTGACGATCTGGTCACATATTTCGGCCAGGAGAACGGGAACGAGCTGCACATGCTGACCAACTTCCCGATCATGCAGACGATGTACCTTGCTCTGGCTCGTCGTGAGTCACAGCCACTGGCAGATGCATTGCGAGCACTGCCTGAGATTCCCGACGACTCCCAGTGGGCCAACTTCGTGCGCAACCACGATGAGCTCACCCTCGACCAGCTCACTGCCGACGAACGCGAGGAGGTATTCGCCGCATTCGGGCCGGAGGAGGAGATGCGCATCTTCGACCGGGGGATACGTCGTCGCCTGCCGCCGATGTTCGACGGTGACCAGCAACGGATCAGGCTGGCGTACAGCCTCCTGTTCACGCTTCCGGGAACCCCGGTGCTGTTCTACGGCGAGGAGATCGGCATGGGGGAGAACTTGGACGTGCCAGGTCGTCTCAGCGTGCGCACTCCGATGCAATGGGATGACGACCCCAGCGCCGGATTCTCGACGGGAAAGCCGGCAAAGCTGCACCGACCCGTGGTCTCTGGGGAGTTCGGGCCGATGGCTATCAACGTCAAGGAGCAGCGGGGACGGGCCGACTCCCTGCTCACCTGGATGCAACGCGCCATTCGTCGTCGCAAGGAGACCCCCGAGTTCGGATGGGGTCGCCTCAGTGTCCTCGACAGCGGCGATTCGGCGGTGCTGGCCCACAGCTGCCGATGGGAGGAAAGCACGGTGTTGGCAATCCACAACTTCAGCCCCGAGCCGAGGGTGGTGCAGGTGACGCTGAAGCCCGATGCCGAAGGCAACCTGGCCCTCGACGACCTCTTGGACGAAGGATCGGTGGTCGAGGCGGAGGACGGAATCCTCGAGCTCAAGCTCGACGGCTACGGCCATCGTTGGTTCAGAGCCCGTCGACCCGGGCGCCCGGTTACCCCCTGACGACGGGTTCCACAGTGTCGAGGTCGGGCAGGGTCGCTGCCAAGGGAAACGTGCCCGGTGCCTCAGGTCGGCCGATGAGGAGCGCGCCTCCCTTAGGGGGCCATCCCGCTGGTCGGTCAATCCGAAAGGTTTAACTCGACCCTAAGGCCATTCCCTACCTTGGGTCGCAGGGAGGTCGCATGAGACGCACAACGGCATGGCTGATCGCAGGGCTGATGATGCTGGTCTGGGCTTGTGGCGGTGAAGGAGAGGGCACCGGCACTTCCGACGTGGTCACGGCCGAAACCGAATCCGATCGAACTGAAGCCCCCGGAGCGACCCAGTCGACCGAGGCGACCCAGTCGACCGAGGCGACCCAGTCGACCGAGGCGACCCAGTCGACTGAGGCGACCGAGGAGGAAGCCCCGGACAACTGCTCCCTCATCACTCAGGAGGAGGCGACCGCCCTAGCCGGCTACGACCTGGAGGTAGGCCAGGATTCGATCCTGGGCTGCGGGTACCTACCCCCGGGATCCGACGTCGCCGACATCGTGGTGAAGGCCGTGCTGCTCGAGGGCGATGTGGCGTCGATCGCCGCCGAAGGGTTTCCCAACGCGACCGACATCATCCCCGTCGATATCGGCGAGGACACGGTCGCGGTGACCACCCCCTCCGGGGACGCCATCGCCTCGGTGATCACCGCCAGCGGGGGAAGACTCGTGGAATTGGGAATCGTGTTCCTCGGGATCGATCCCGGTGACTCCGGTCGCATCGAAGAGGCGGCGACTCTCGCCGTCACCGCTTTGGGGCGATGGGAATGAGGCCGAGAGCTGCCTCTCACCTGACGGTCATCCCCTGACTCGAGGCTCCTCGTCCTCACGTCCGGGGCTGGCGGCGTCAGGTATGACATCCTCGCGGTCCGGCTCGAGGCCACGCCTCCTGATCTCTTCTTCGATCACACCGGCCGGGGCGCCGTCGTCATCTCGATATTCAGGGTCTTCGTCGCTGAGCTCCGCCTTGACGTATCGAAACTCCTCGACGAGCTCCTCGTCACTCCACTCCTCGATTGGGCGGCTCCGGTCGAAATCGGGCACGGGTTCGGTCATGACCCTGAATACCCCGTCCCGGGGCCGGTCAAACGCCGGCACCGGGCCGAGGCTCCGGGAGGCCGATCCCACTGAGGCGCCGACAAGCGTCGATGAGGGCTTCCTGGACGGCGGTGTCAGCCCCCTGCCCGGGGACGACCAGCTCCTTCATGTGGCGCATGTAGCGGCCGCTGCGCAATGCCTCCGGTTCATCACTGCCGGCGAGCCAGACCTGGGTGGCAGCGCCGATGCGGACATCGGAGGGGGCGCCCCGACCGCCCATCCGGGTTCGAACCCAGCCGGGGCAGACGGCGTTCGTCACCGTGCCCGGATAGCGACGGGCCATCGCCATGGCCAGGGCGATGTCGCAGAGCTTGGAGTCCCGGTAGGCGCCGGTTGCGCTCCAAGACCGCCTTTCGCGCTGCAGGTCTCCGACGTCGATCTGACCGCCTGATGCCATGCCGGAAGTCAGGTAGATCAAACGGCCCGGGAGCGGCAGCGAGGCGGTGAGCAGGTACGGAGCCAGCACATTGACCTGAAAGGTGCGTTCCAGGCCATCGGTGGTCACGGTCCGATCGCCGTCTTCGTAGATGCCCGCGTTGTGGATCACCGCGTCGAACGGACCGATACTGCGGGCGTCGGTGGCAAGTCCCTCGGTCTCGCGGAGAGAGGAGAGGTCACCAACGACCACGCCGACAGCCTCCGGAACCCCGGCCATGGCTGCCTCGGCCCGTTCGGGACTACGAGCGTGGAGTACGACGCGATGACCCGCCGCCATCAGCATCTTGGCCGTTTCCAGCCCGATGCCGGAGGCGGATCCTGTGACGAGGACGAGCTTGGTCACCCGCCGGAGGTTGGCATCACCCGAGCGCTCCACCAAGACCGAGGGCCGACCGTCAGCCGAGCACGTCGAGCGCTTCGAGAATGAGCCTGGTGTGGCTGTGGGTGCCCGGATCGTTGTCGGGGAGATTCACCGGCACCTCGTGAAGCCCGCTGGACGCCGGGCCCCACCAACTCTGGAACACGGCGTGGGTCGGCCTGCCCAGGCCTCCGTTCACGGTCTCCGTCCACTGCATCGCCGACTCGTAGTACGACTGGTCCGAACCCGAGGCCGTCCAGTTGGACGTGAGGATCACGCCGAAGGGGATGCTCTGACCCTCCGAGAAATCGCGCAGCCGCGTCAGGTCGGACACGACATCGCTGCCTTCGACCCGGACCCGCTCGATGTCGACGTCGAGATGCAGGAACGCAGGCTTGAAGCCGGCGGACCCCATGGCCGTTATCCACTCCTCGAGCTCCGGCGGGGTGTGGTGTGGGTAGGCGACGATGTCGCCGATTCGGACGTCGGGATGGGCGGTGACGACCGCCTCGGCGAATGACGCCACCACCTGCGCCGTCTTCTCGACCGAATACCCGCAGGTCTCTCCGTTCTCGACGATCTGGCCGCCGATGAGCGGCTCGTCCATCACGACGAAGCTGACCCGCCCACCGTTCGACTCGACGTTGTCGATAGCGAGGTCGGCGAACTCGGCCCAGGGGGTGGGGTCGCACTGGAAGAACTTGACCGCTCCGAGCTCCAGGGCAATGGCGATGTCCCACTCGTTGAGACGGGAGAACGCCATCGCGTCGACGAACGTGGAGAGGACGTTTTCTCCGCCGATGTCGAACGGGAACCCTGAGACGTTGTTGCCATAGAACTTGAGCACATCGACTCTCTCCCGGGCCGTCGTCCAACGCTCCGGTTCGGAGAACAGTCCGGGAAAGTCGATCGAGCCCATGTTGGGTGCGAACCAGACAAGGGGATCGGTCAGGTCGACGTCGGGCAGTGGGAGAGGCGCGGGCACTGTGGTGGTCGGAGCCGCCGTAGTCGAAGTCGACCCGGCAGTGATCGAAGAGACGAGCGACGATCCTTGCTGGAGGGTGATGTCGATGACACTCCCCGCGGTCCTCTTCGCGGGGCCCGCTCCGTCACAGGCGACAACCACCAACACCACGACCAAGCCGAGGCCGAGCCGGTTAGGTGTCTGTCTCGATGCGCCGGTCTGCAGGAGATAGCCGAGTCTCTGCATCATCTTCGATCCTCGTTGGACTCGTCGACCCGACCGTATCGCGGGCTCCTTAAGCCAACCTGGGCGCGCCCGAGTCACGCTGGTGTGATGATCTGCGCGACGTCCGTCGACCTCGACGGGATGGGTTTGGTCGGTTGTCGGGCTCCGGTTGCGGCCCTACACCTTGGCCCAGTAGTTCTCCGCTGCCTTGCTCTTGGCCAAGGAGTCAGCCGTCTCAAATCCGGGAGCCATGGCAGCCGCGCCCTGATCCATGACCTCATGATGCTCGATGTTGAGCAACCGCAGCCAGCTCTGCTGGCCCAGGGTCAGCCCGATGAAGCACCCCAACTCGACCAGCTCGGGCTCGGTGAAGTGCCGGTACATCCGCTCCCAGAAGTCGTCGTCGGTGTCGAGGTGCCAGGCGATTGCCTCGGCGTAGGCGAGGGCAGCCTTCTGCCGGTCGTCGTAGACCGACGAGCTCTCGAAGTTCAACAAGTCGTCGTACTGGCCCTCGAAGATGCCGAGCGTCTTCGCCTTCTCCGAGCGTTGGTTTCCGCAGTACTCGCATTTGACCGACTTGGAGACGTAGACCCGGCACAGTTCCTTGATGTCGTGGTCGAGAATCCCCTCGCGGAACAAGTCCTTCCAGCTGTTGGCGAAGAACCAGAAGGCAGCGGGCACATGGGCGCGGACGGCGGTGCTCTCGGGACGTGGCGTGCCCTCGCGGGCACAGCGTTCCATCTCGACACGCATCTCCGGTGTCATGTCCTCGAGCGGCACATAGCTGATGCGTTGCTTCTCACCCATTCGACATCTCCAGTCGTCTGCCGGCAATCGTTTGCCTGGCAGCGAACCTACCGGCGGCCGTGAGCAAGTGTCAAGGAAAGGTTCGGAAGCCGACGGCAGGAATGGGGTATTCACCCGATTCCGATCCGCCCAGATTTCCGGCATGGTGACAATGAAGCGAACTGGAGGGAGAAATGGAGCAAACCGCGCGACCCGGAGGGCTGGCCACCGCCACCTTCGCCGCCGCAGTGACCCTGGGCGGCGCAAATTTCCTCGCGGTCAGGTTCAGCAATCGTGAGCTGGATCCCTTCTGGGGAGCCGGGCTCCGCTTCAGTCTGGCCGCGGTGATCTTTGTCGTGGTTTGCCTGTCGCTCCGGCTCGTCTGGCCACGGGGCCGGCAACTCGCCTTGATCGTGGTCAACGGGGTCCTCAGCTTCGCCGCCTTCTACGCACTGATGTATTGGGCGCTCATCTGGGTGACGGCCGGCGTGGCGACAGTGGTTCTGGCCCTGGTGCCTCTGCTCACCATGCTTCTCGCAGCCGTTCAGCGTCTGGAGCGGCTGAGGAGCCGCGCCCTGATCGGGTCGCTCCTCGCCCTCGCCGGGATCGTCTGGATGGTGATCGCCCCGGGAGAGGTGGAGCTCCCGCTCCCGGCTCTGCTGGCCATGCTCGGCGCAGCACTGTGCGCCGGTCAGGGGGTGATTGTCATCAAGAAGGTCTCGGGGAACCACCCTGCGATGGTCAACGCGATCAGCATCGGCACCGGCGCCACCCTCCTGCTCGGGATGTCCGCCGTCGCCGGCGAGACCTGGGCCATCCCCAATCAGCCCGAGGTGGTCTGGTCATTGGCCTACCTGGTCACTCTGGGCTCAGTGGGGCTGTTCGTCCTCCTCTTACTGGTGGTGCGTCGTTGGACGGCCTCCGCAACCTCCTACATGTTCGTGCTGTTCCCGGTGGTGACGATGATCCTCGACGCGGTGCTGGCCGGAGAGCCGATCACCGTCGTCGGGATTGTCGGTGCGACACTGGTGATGAGCGGCGTCTGGTTCGGGGCGCTGTCTCCCGCGGCGAAAGGGCCCGTGGCGACGGCGACCCCGGAGATTGGACGCCCGACAGCCGTGGAGATGGGGTGACCGCATCGGCCGACCCTGGCCCTCTCGCGCTAGGGTCGGCCCATGGTCTTCGCCGATGCGAGGCTTTCTGTCACCGAGCTTCTCGCATCGCTCTCTTTGGCCACGGATCTCGGCACAGGCCAGCCGCTGGGACACGGGCTGAGCACCAGCCATCTCGCCCTTGCCCTGGCCCGGGAGATGGGCTGTCCACCGGAACAGGCCCGGCACGTCCACTGGCTCGCCCTGATCCGCTTCCTCGGCTGCACCTCCGATGCGGCGGAGACCGCCCGCATGGTCGGAGACGACGAGCTCTCGTTCATGGCCGGTTTCGCGCCGTCGCACATGGGAAGCACCGGTGAGGCAATACGCGCCCTGGCCAGGACGGTCGGGAAGGGACAACCTGCTCTCCGTCGAGCACGATTGCTGGTCGCCGCCTTGGCTGATCCCGATGGGGGAGCGGACGGTCTCGCCGGTCATTGCGAGGTGGGTGCGACGCTCGCCGGCAGACTCGGTCTGCCTGATGAAGTCATCACGGGACTCCGATACGCCTACGAGCGATGGGACGGAAAAGGGCCGTTCGGTCTGGAAGGCGAGCAAGTGCCGGTCGAGGTACGGGTGGCGATGGTCGCCCGGGACGCCGACCTGATAGGACGTCTCGGCGAGGATGTCGCGTCGGTGCTCAGACGCCGCCGCGGAAAGGCGTACGACCCGCACGTGGTGGACGTCTTCATCGAGTCGTCCCCGCCTCACCACGAGGTCGAGTGGGAGGAGGTGATCGGGGCGGAGCCCGAGCCGGTGGCCCAGATCGGCGACATCGAAGCCGCCCTCGCCGCCATGGCCGACTTCGTCGACATCAAGTCGCCGTGGACAAGGGGCCACTCCCGGCGCGTGGCGGATTTGGCGAGCCGGGCGGGGGAAGCAGCCGGCTTGGGACCGGAAGGATCGCGCCAGCTGGGCAGGGCGGGGCTGGTTCACGACCTCGGACGGGTCGGGATCGAGAACGGAGTCTGGGACAAGCCAGGGTCGCTGTCGGCAGGCGAGTGGGAGAAGGTGCGGCTTCACCCGTATCTGACGCAGCGGATCCTGACTCGTTGCCACGCGCTCGCCGATCTCGCCGATTTGGCGTCGAGTCATCATGAGCGGCTCGACGGTTCCGGCTATCACCGGCAGGCGAGCGGAGGTCAGATCTCCCAGCAGACGCGGATTCTGGCCGCCGCCGACGTGATGACAGCCCTCATGTCCGAGCGCCCACATCGGCCGTCTCGCGACCTCGATGAGGCGTCTCGGCTCCTCGAAGACGAAGCCGGCGGGGGCCGACTCGACCCGGGCGCGGTCGCTCACGTGATTGCGGCTGCCGGGGGCACCTCCGCACCCACCGGTCAGGCGAACCCGGGTGGCCTCACCGAACGTGAGGTCGAGGTGCTGGGTCTGCTGGCACGGGGGCATACCAACCGAAAAGTCGGTGAACTGCTGTTCATCTCGCCCAAGACCGTGGGCCGGCATGTGGAGAACATCTACGCCAAGATCGGGGTGTCGACCCGGGCGGGTGCCACCGTTTACGCGATGGAGCACAGACTGCTGGGATGAGGGGAACGGGCCGGTCGGGTGTGCGACTCGCTAAGGGAGGGTCGGCGAGGTGCCGATCATCTTCGATGATGCGACGTGCCCTGGCAGTGATGGTGGTCTGGCTTCTCGCCGCTCAGCCGGTTGGCGCCGCCGACACCGTCGGCCTGGTCGATCCCGCGACCGGGATCTGGTATCTGCGCGAGGCATCCGGCGAGGTCACAGGGTTCTTCTATGGGAATCCTGGTGACTTCCCCTTCGTCGGCGACTGGGACTGTGACGGTGTGGACACCCCAGGGTTGTACCGCCAGTCCGACGGGTTCGCCTACCTGCGTAACTCCAACAGTCAGGGTGTGGCCGACATCAGATTCTTCTTCGGCAACCCCGGCGACATACCCCTCGCCGGAGACTTCAACGGCGACGGCTGTGACACCTTGTCCATATACCGCGCCTCGGAAGCGCAGATCTATGTGATCAACGAGCTCGGCTCCAACGACGGTGGTCTGGGCGCTGCCGAGTTCTCCTACATCTTCGGCAACCCCGGTGACAAGCCGTTCGTCGGCGACTTCGACGGCGACGGGATCGACACCCTGGGACTTCATCGTGAGTCGACCGGGTTCGTCTACTTCCGTCAGACCCACACCCAGGGCAATGCCGACGCCGAGTTCTTCTTCGGCGATCCCGCCGACCGGCTCGTCGCCGGTGACTGGGGTGTGGTCAACGGTGAGGACACCCCGGCCATCTTCCGACCCTCCAACTCCACCTTCTTCTTCCGCTACACCAACACCCAGGGGGTCGCCGACGGCAAGTTGGCGTGGGGGTCGCCCGACTGGCTACCGGTAGCCGGTTCCTATGGTGACCTCCCCGGCACCGTGCCCGACGGCGGTTGCCCCGTGTTCCCGGCCGACAACATCTGGAACGCGCCGGTCGATTCGCTACCGGTTCACGACCGGTCGGCCCAATATGTGACTCGTATCGGTGCTTCGTCCAACGTCCACGCCGACTTCGGTAGTGGGGTGTGGCCCCCCGGGTCGACCAGCCCGATCGGGATCCCCTATGTGAGCGTCGGTGCCGGTCAACCTGACGTCGCGGTCCAGTTCACCTCGTGGCCCAACGAGAGCGACCCGGGGCCCTATCCCATCCCCGGCGACGCCCCCATCGAAGGAGGCGATTCGGCTACCGGCGACCGCCATGTGATCGTCGTAGACACCGCCGACTGTGTTCTCTACGAGTTGTTCCGGGCGTTCCCCAACGGTGATGGGACCTGGCGCGCCGCCAACGGGGCGAGGTTCGATCTCCGCTCCAACGCGTTGCGGCCTGCCGACTGGACCTCGGCGGACGCGGCGGGTCTGCCCATCCATGCCGGCCTGGTCCGATATGACGAGGTCGCCGCGGGCGCGATAAGGCACGCCATCCGCTTCACCGCCCCGGTCACCCAGTCGGCTTATGTCTGGCCGGCCCGTCACGAGGCGTCGAACAACACCGACCTGTCCTATCCCCCGATGGGGCAGCGGTTCCGGCTCAAGTCATCCTTCGATACCTCAGGTCTCTCCGAGCAGGCCCGGGTGATCGCCGAGGCGATGAAGACATACGGGATCATCCTCGCCGACAACGGCTCCCCCTGGTACATCTCGGGTGCCCCTGACGAGCGCTGGGACAACGATGTGCTCCATGAGCTGGACGTGATCGAGGGCTCCGACTTCGAGGCGGTCGATGTCTCGAGTCTCATGGTCGACCCCGACAGCGGACGGGTGCCCTAGCCGCGAGACCGAGGATGGATCACCCTTGCGCTTCAGGGTCAGGTTGCGTTGCGGACTACGTCCTCCAGCTTCACCCCGAGGTCGTCGAGGATGACGACGGCGGCGTTGCGACCCGGCCCACCGGTGATCGAGCCACCGGGGTGGGTGGTCGCTCCGGTCTGGTACAGACCCGGAATCGGCATCCGGTGTTGCGCCCATCCCGGCACAGGGCGCTGCGCGCCGGTGTAGGCGAGTCCGCGGTCGCCACCGTGGATCGTCCCCCGCCACATGTGAGGGTTGTCCCGCTCCACATCCACGGGGCTCTTCACCTTTCGGGCCAGAACCGTGGCGTCGGTGAGGTTGGGAGCGCAATCCTGGAGCACGTGGAAGTGCTCCTCGGCGAGGGTTTCCTTGCCTTGCTCCCAGTCTCCGAGGTCTTCAGGGACGTCGTAGGGAGCCATGCTCAGGATCTTCAGGGTGTGGCCACCATCGGGAGCGCGGGACGGATCGACGATCGTGGGCGTGGCGAAGAGCAGGAAGGTGCCAGGTCGATGGAGGCGGGCACGGCGCAGGCCGCGACCGAACTCGATGGCGTCCTCCGGCCACGGCGCGACACCGGCAGAGACGGCCGATATCGGTGGCCCGTCGCCGGCCCGGAACAGGGGCGGCTCGGTCACCGCGTAGTAGGAGGCGAAGGTGGACAGACCCTCGTCGTAGGTGTCCACGCCGTAGAGGAAATCCGGTCCCCACATCGGATCCGGGGCCATGTCGACCAGGCTCTTGATGTGGATCGAGGAGACCACGGCTTCACGGGCTCGATATTGGTCTCCTGATTCGGTCTCCACACCGACGCACCGGCCGTCTTCGATGATGAGCGCCGTGACCAGCGTGTCGGTCACCAGTGCACCCCCACGCGTCTCGATCGCCTCGACCAAGACCCGAGCCAGGCTGCCCGACCCCCCCAACGGGATAGACCAGCTTCGCCGCTGCCGCCCCCCGACCAGCGAGTAGGCGAGATAGCCCGATCCCGGCGAGTCGAGCGGTTGTGCGGTCTGGAAGGCCATCCAACACATGAATGCCTGGATGTGTCGGCTCTCGTACTCGCGTCGGATCACGTCCCAGGCAGACATGACATTCCGCCGCCGCCACACCGAGCCCGACGGATGGCCGGCCAACGACTCGTCGAGTGAGGGCCCGTAGCCGATGGGGGTGAACCGGTAGGAGGAGTAGATCCCCTTGACCTCGTCGAACTCGTCGAGGGCACGTTGATAGGCGAGGGCGTCGGCGCTGGAGAATCGTCGTATCTCCTCGAGCGTCCTTTCCAGGTCGAGCCACATCGTGAAATGCTCGCCATCGGGGAAGAGGACGTGGGCGACCGGGTCGGGGTCGACGTAGGTGAGAC
>Ga0299913_10000056_pt1 | contig 47366 bp, 47 predicted proteins | sample RVTome_9_FD_201360 | JGI IMG/M metagenome (GOLD analysis project Ga0299913, IMG submission 201360) | Soil microbial communities from uranium-contaminated site in the Upper Colorado River Basin, Wyoming, United States - RVT155D38 (version 2) ... | reverse complement strand
CCGCGTCCGTCGCCCGGTCGAAGTCGACCCGGGCGCGGTAGTGCGTCGTCTCGACGCCCCGCACGTCCTCCCTCCCGAGATCCTCCACCTCGTCGCTCGCGGCCTGCAGGAGCCGGAGCTGGTCGACGGGGTTCTGGTCGAGCTGCATGAGCGCGCCGAGATCGAAGCCGGCCGCGTCGCCGAGGGTGCCGAGATCGATCCGCATCCAGCGCTTGCCCGAGCCGAGCTCCTGCTCGATCGCCGAGCCCTCCGGGAAGCCGATGTAGAACGCGTTCTCGTCGTAGACGAGCTCCATCATCCCGTCGCCGAAGACGCCCGGTGGCGCGCCGGGGATTCCCTCGAGGATCGAGGACATGTCGTACGCCAGCCGGCCGCGCTGCGCCGCGTAATCGAACTCGCCGTTGCCGGTGAGCGCGATCTCCTGGCCCGCGATCGTCATCGCCAGCGAGAACTCGAGGCGCGACGAGCCGGCGTTCGTCGTGTTGGACGACGCCTCGGCGACGGCGGTACGGGGATCGATCTCCTCGGCGCCGCATCCCGCCGCGACCACCGCGACGAGCGCAGCGAGCGCCAGGACGAGCGCGGTGGACCTGGTCTTCCACATCGTGAGCCTCCTAGGGCCGGTTGGGCGTGCTCCCCTGACCGTAGTCCTGGGGGCGGCCGGGTCAAGCCCGGGGCGCCTCACCGGTAGCCTCCGGCTCCGCCGCCCTCGCCGAGGTTGAGCACCTGGCTCCGCGGCGGCGGCTCGACGTCGACATCGGCGCCGAAGTCATAGAGCTCGGTCGTCACCGTCACCTCCGCGCTCGAGCCCTCGGCGGTCGGAACGTCGCCGTAGACCATGCGCACGCGTCGCACCCGGCCGTCCTCGTCGACCCAGACGTCGGTCGGCACCTCGGCGGCGCCGCCGGTCGCGAGGCTCTGCTCGATCACGGCGCTGTAGGCGGGAAGCCGCTCCGCCGCCTCGCGCAGGTCGACGGTCAGCCGGTAGTGGGTCGTCTCCGCCCCGCGCACCTCCTCCGTCCCCAACTCCTCGACCTCGTCGGCGGCCCGGAGGTAGGCGAGCGCCTGCGCGGGATCCGCGCGGTCGAAGCCGCCGAACTGGCCGAGCCGGGCGTCCTCCCCGAGGTCCAGCGCGACCCACCGCTGCTCGGGCCCTTCGCTCGAGCCCGGCGCGGCCATGTAGAGGATCCGTCCGTCGTACACGACCTCGGTGCCCGCCACGTCCGTGCGCCCGCCGGCCTGCGCCACCTCCATCACGAGCCGGCCGCGCGGCGGCTCCGCCTGGAACTCGCCCTCGCCGGCGATCCGGACGGGGCCCTGCGAGCTCTCGTACTCGAACACGATGCTCGACCGGTAGCTCTGCGCCTCGGCGGTCTCGGCGGCAGCGACCGCCACGGGCGTCCCCCCGTCGCCGGACGGCGGAGCGGCCGCGTCGCCGCCGTCGTTCTCGCCGTTTCCGCCGCACGCCGCGAGCGCGGCCGCGAGCGCGAGAAGCGCCGCGAGCCCCGCAAGCGGGCGCATCAGTACGTCCGCTCCGTGGGCTGCCAGCGGGTCATCCGGACCTCCTTGTAGGAGAGCTCGGGCCCGCCGCCGTTCCAGGTCGAGATCGAGTGCTTGAGGAACCCCTCGTCGTCGCGGTTCGGATAGTCGTGCGGGCGGGAGTGCGCGCCGCGACTCTCCCTGCGCGCGATCCCCGCCTGGAGCATCACCTCGGCGAGGTCGAGCAGGTAGCCGAGCTCGATCGCCTGCGTCAGGTCGTTGTTGAAGACGCGGCCCTTGTCCTCGATCACGATCCCGCGCTCGTAGCGCTCCCGCAGGCCGCGGATGATCTCGATCTGGCGCCGCATCTGATCCTCGCGCCGGAAGACGCCGAAGTTCTCGAGCATCGAGGCGCCGAGCTCGTCGCGAATCTGCCACGGCCGCTCGCCCTCGCGGTTGTCGAGGAGCGCCTGAACGTCGCGCTCGGCCTCACGGAGCGCGGACTCCGGCGCGGACGGCTGCTCGAGCCGCCCGAGGGCCGCCTCGGCAGCGTGCTGCCCGGCCCGGCGCCCGAACGTGATCGTCTCCATGAGCGAGTTCCCGCCCAGCCGGTTCGCGCCGTGCACGGAGACGCACGCCACCTCGCCCGCCGCGTAGAGACCGTCGAGCGCGGTCCGCCCCCACTCGTCCGTCTCGACGCCGCCCATGTGGTAGTGCGCCCCCGGCCTGACCGGGATCGGCTCGTGGATCGGGTCGACGCCCACGTACGTCATCGCGAGCTCGCGCGAGCCGGGCAGGCGCTCGAGGATCCGCTCCGCGCCGAGGTGGCGCATGTCGAGGAGAACCGAGCCGCTCACGCCGCGCCCCTCGTCGATCTCGGTCTGCTCGGAGCGGGAAACCACGTCGCGGGAGGCGAGCTCCATCGCGTTCGGCGCGTAGCGCTGCATGAAGCGCTCGCCGTCCTTGTTGATCAGGTACGCGCCCTCCCCGCGGCAGCCCTCGGTGATGAGGATCCCGCTCGGGTAGAGCGTCGTCGGGTGGAACTGCATGAACTCCATGTCCTTCAGCGGGAGCCCGGCGCGCAGGGCCATGGCCATCCCGTCCCCGGTGCAGGCGTACGCGTTCGTCGTCGCGCGGTAGAGCCGCCCCATCCCGCCCGTGGCGAGCACGACCGTCTTGCCGGTCAGGAGCTTCAGGCCGCCGTTCAGGATGTCCCAGCAGATCACCCCGACGCAGCGGTCGCCCTCGACGACCAGCCGCCACGCGAAGAACTCCTCGTAGACCTTCATCGGCCCCGCGGCCGTCCGCTTCATCAGCTGCTCGTAGAGCACGTGGATGAGGACGTGGCCGGTGATGTCGGCCGCGAAGACCGTCCGCGGCGAGCCGGCCGCGCCGAAGGGCCGCTGGGCGAGCTTCCCGTCGTCGTTGCGGGTGAAGACCGCGCCCCAGTGCTCGAGCTGGTAGATGTCGTGCGGCGCCTCGCGCGTGAAGATCTCGATCGCGTCCTGGTCGCCGAGGTAGTCGGAGCCCTTGACCGTGTCGAACGCGTGCGTCTCCGGGCTGTCCTCGCCCGTGTTGCCGAGCGCCGCGTTGATACCGCCCTCGGCGGCGCCGGAGTGGCTGCGGGTCGGGTGGAGCTTCGAGATGACGCCGACGTTCGCGCCTCCGTCGTGCGCTTCGATCGCGGCTCGCATGCCGGCGCAGCCGGCGCCGACGACGAGGACGTCGTGCTGTGCCTCCACGGACGCGAACGCTATACGACCCGAGCGCGTTCGAGCCTCGTATCCGACGCTACGCGACGCGCGGTCCGGCGGCGGTCACCGCGTCGCCCGCTGCGCCGGCGAACCGCTCGAAGTTCTCGCGGAACATCCCCGCGAGCTCGGCGGCCTTCCGGTCGTACTCGTCCGGGTGGCGCCAGGTCCTGCGGGGATCGAGCAGGCGGTCGTCGACGCCGGGCACGGACACGGGCACCTGGAAGCCGAAGACCGCGTCCTCGCGATACTCGACGCCTTCCAGCTCGCCCGAGAGCGCGGCCGCGAGGAGCGCGCGCGTCGCCGCGATCGGCATCCGCTCGCCGTCACCGAACGGCCCGCCCGTCCAGCCGGTGTTCACGAGCCAGACCGCGGAGCCGTGCTCGTCGAGCTTCTCGCCGAGCATCCGCGCGTACACGGTCGGGTGCTGCGGCAGAAACGGCGCGCCGAAGCAGGCGGAGAACGTCGGCTGCGGCTCCTTCACGCCGATCTCCGTGCCCGCGAGCTTCGCGGTGAAGCCGGAGAGGAAGTAGAACATCGCCTGCTCGCGCGACAGGCGCGCGATCGGCGGGAGGATCCCGAAGGCGTCCGCGGTGAGGAAGACGACGGTCCGCGGGTGCCCGGCGCGCTTCTCGGGCAACGCGTTCGCGACCTGCTCGAGCTTGTACGCGCCGCGCGTGTTCTCGGTCTTCGAGTCGTCGTCGAGGTCGAGCACCCCCCGCTCGTCCATGACGACGTTCTCGAGCACCGTCCCGAATGTCCGCGTCGTGCGGAAGATCTCCGGCTCGGCCTCGGGCGAGAGGCGGATCATCTTCGCGTAGCAGCCGCCCTCGAAGTTGAAGACGCCGGCGCCGCCCCAGCCGTGCTCGTCGTCGCCGATCAGACGCCGTTCGGGGTCGGCGGAGAGCGTCGTCTTGCCGGTCCCGGAGAGCCCGAAGAACACCGCCACGTCGCCCTCGTCTCCGACGTTGGCCGAGCAGTGCATCGGGAAGACGCCCTCGAGCGGCAGGCGGTCGTTCATGAGCGTGAAGATCGACTTCTTGATCTCGCCTGCGTATTCCGTGCCGCCGATCACGACCTCGAGCCGGCTCGGGTGGAGGCAGACGAACGTCTCGGAGCGCGTGCCGTCCACGGCCGGGTCGGCGAGGACGTCCGGCGCGTGGAGGACGAGCGCCTGCGGGACGTACTCCTCGAGCTCCTCCGCGGTCGGCTCGATGAAGAGCGTCTTCGCGAAGAGCGCGTGCCACGGCGAGTAGGTGAGGACGCGGACGGCGAGGCGGCGGTCGGGGTCGGCCCCGGCGAAGGCGTTCACGACGTAGACGTCGCCCTCCTCCAGCCGCTCGACGACCTTCGCCCGCAGGCCGTCGAACTGCTCCTCCTCGATCGGCGTGTTCACGTCGCCCCAGGCGATGCGCGCTTCCGAGCCCGGCTCCCGCACGACGAAGCGGTCGTTCGGCGAGCGGCCGGTGTGCGCGCCGGTGTCGACGACGAGCGGCCCGCCCTCGGCGAGCGTCGCCACGCCCGAGCGGAGCGAGTGGACGTAGAGCTGCGAGGTGGAGGGCTGCCAGTAGGTCTCGACCCGCGGGTCGAGCCCGTGGTCGTCGAGGCCTCCTTCGCCCTGAGCCGGTGTCGTGATCGCCATGTCTCCTCGGCCCCGTACCCCAGCGGCGGGGAGCGGGAACGTTGCGAATCGTACGCCGTCCGGCCCGGCGGCGCGTCGATACGCTCGCGCCGGATGGCTCGCGAGGTCACGCTCGAGCGGAGGCAGATCGTGCCGCGCACGGTCGACGAGACGTTCGCGTTCTTCTCCTCGCCCGCGAATCTCGAGGCGCTCACGCCCGGCTGGCTTCGGTTCCGGATCGTCTCCGCCCCGGCGCAGCTCGAGGCCGGATCGCGCCTCCGCTACCGGCTGCGGCTCTTCGGCGTGCCGATCCGCTGGCTCACCGAGATCACGGCCTGGCACCCGCCGCGCGCGTTCACGGACCTCCAGCTCGCCGGGCCGTACCCGCTCTGGGAGCACTCGCACCGCTTCACCGCGGTCGAGGGCGGCACGGAGGTCTACGACGTCGTGCGCTACCGCGTGCCCGGCGGGGCGCTCGCCCCGCTCGTGAACCGGCTCTTCGTGGCGCGCTGGCTCGACGAGATCTTCGACTACCGCCGCGACCGGCTCGCGGAGCTGCTGGGCTCCTGAGCCTTCGGCGGCACGTCGGTCTCGAACCAGGTCTCGCCGGCGACCGCGATGCGCGGCGGGCCGGCCACGTCGAGCCCGACCGCGAGCAGGCCGTCGGCTCGCGCCTCCCCCACCGGCTCGGCGCTGCGCCACTCGGCCGGGCCACGCTCCACGCGAAAGCGCTTCAGGCCTGCCGCCTCGTAGAGCCCGAGCTCGTGGCGACCGAGCTCGCCGGGATCGGCTTCGCCGCCGACCCGGAAGTCGAGCGAGACACCGGCCGCGGGCGCGCGGACGAAGCCCTCGCGCACGCGGATCCGAGCCGGCCTGAACGGCGCGCCGAGCAGGATCCCCGGCAGTCCGCCCGGCGTCACGTACGAGCGGAGGAAGAGCACGGCGGGCTCGCCCTCCGCCTCCACGTACGTGCGGAGGTTGAGCTGGGAGAAGGGCATCACTGGGATGCGGCCCAGCCGGCCGCCTCCGAAGGCGACCGCGACAACGGACGCGAGGCATTCGCCGTCGACCGAGGCCGGCTCGAGCCCGGGCGGCGCCGCACGGCGCACCGCATCCGGCGCAACGGGCCAGGAGGCGACCACGAGCCGGCGGGCGGAGAGTCGGAGGCGCACGGCCGCGAGTGTCGCACCTCGCGGCCGTGCGCCTCCGAGTCAGGCGACTACGAGAAGACCGGGCAGAAGCCCTCGAGGACGTTGCCTTCGGACTGGGCCTCGCGCACCGGGTGCGGCCCGGCCGAGAACAGGATCTCGCCGTTCGGCTGGAACACGACCCGGCCGACATCCTTGAACTGCTGGCCGAAGACGTTCACGGCGAGCCCGGTCGCGACGAACACCGGGCCGTCGTCCGTGAAGAGCGTCGTCTGCATGAACGATAGGGGGCCCTCGCGGAACGACTCGCCCGTGTCCAGATTCGTGATGGTGTTGTCCTCGGTGATGTGGACCTGGATGCGAACGAGGTTGCCGTCGTTGTCGAAGAACCTGAACACCTCTGCGGTCAGGTGGATGTCCCACCGGAGCTCGCCGCAGGACGTCTGGCCTTGGACGACGTTGTTCTGCTCGACGGTCTGGCGCGTGGGCGGCGCCGCCATCGCCGGGGCCGCCAGGGCCGCTGCCGCGGCGGCCGCCGTTACCAGCAGGAGTGCTCGCTTCACCATCGGATTCCCTCCTTGTGGTCTGTCCCGGGACCGCAACGCGGCACCGTACCGGACGCGAAGCGCCCGTTCAACGGGCAGGAACCGCCGCACCGGGGCGGAAACGCCCGGACATGGATACGGCACGCGCGATCGAGCGGTTTCTCGAGAGCCCGGCGCTCTCCGAGTCGACCCGCCGCGCGTACCGGCGCGACCTGCGGGAGTTCGCCGCCTGGCTCCACGGGCGCCGGCTCACGCTCGACGGGGTCACCGCGCGCGTCTTCGCCGAGTACGCGTCCGCGCTCGGCGCCGAGCGCCCGGGCCGCGACCCGCGCAAGCTCGCGCCCACGACGCTCGCCCGGAAGCTGGCCGCGGTCCGCTCGTTCCTGCGCGCCTCGCTCGGGCCCGCTCGGGTGCCCGACCTCTCGCTGGGCGGCAGACGCCGGCGTCGCCTCCCGCACGCGCCGCGGCCGGACGAGACCAACGCGCTGCTCGGCGCCTTCGAGCCGGACACGCCGCTCGGCCTCCGGAACCGCGCGCTCTTCGAGCTCGTCTACTCCGCCGGCCTGCGCGCCCAGGAGGCGTGCGACCTCGAGCTCGCCGACGTGGACTTCGAGGCGGAGCAGCTGCACGTGCGCGGGAAGGGCGGCAAGGAGCGTGCCGTCCCGCTCGGCGAGGAGGCCGCCTACCGGCTCCGGCTGTATCTCGAGCGCGGCCGGCCCGCGCTCGCACGCGGCGCCGTCAATGCGCTCTTCCTCTCGACGCGCGGCCGTCCGCTCGAGACCTCGACGCTCCGGAGGCTCCTGCCGAACCCGCACCGGCTCCGCCACGCCTTCGCGACCGATCTCCTGGAAGGCGGCGCCGACCTCCGCACGATCCAGGAGCTGCTCGGCCACTCCTCGCTCTCGACCACCCAGATCTACAGCCACGTGGACGCGCGGCGGCTGCGGAGGATCTATGACCGATCGCACCCACGTGCCTGATCCCCAGGTCGAGGGCTTCCTCGCCCTGCTCGCGGCCCGCCGCTCACCCCGGACGGTGGAGGCGTACCGGCGCGACCTGGCCGACTTCGCGCGCTTCCGCGGCGACACGCCGGCGACGGCGAACGGGGAGGACGTCCAGGACTGGCTCACCGACCTCCGTGCCCGCGGGCTCGCGCCGAGCTCGATCGCCCGCAAGGCGTCGGCGGCGCGGACGTTCTACCGCCACCTGGTCCTGCTCGGCGTGCGGGCGGACAACCCGGCCGCCGAGGTGCCGCTCCCGCGCAAGCGGACGAAGCTCCCCCGCTCCCTCACGCCGGGCGAGGTCGAGCGGCTGATCGACGCCTCGAACGGCGTGCAGCCGCGCAACCTCCGCGACCGGGCGCTCGTCGAGCTGCTCTACGGCGCTGGCCTGCGCGTGAGCGAGGCGGTCGGGCTCGAGCGCGGGAGCGTCGACCTCGAGGAGCGGATCGTCCGGTGCATCGGGAAGGGCGACAAGGAGCGCCTCGTCCCGCTCGGGCGAGAGGCGGTCGAGGCGGTGCGACGCTACGTGTCGCGTGGGCGGCCGTACCTCGACCGGCGCCACCGGCCGGAGCTCTTCCTGAACGCCCAGGGCGGCGCGCTCACCCGCGCGGGCGCGTTCTTCGTCCTGCGCCGGCTCGCGCTCAAGGCGGGCCTCGAGCCGGGCCGCGTGCACCCCCACCTGCTGCGGCACTCGTTCGCCACGCACCTGCTGGAGGGTGGCGCCGACCTGCGCAGCGTCCAGGAGATGCTCGGCCACGCCGACCTCGGGACGACCGAGATCTACACGCACGTCTCGGACAAGCGCCGGCGGGACACGTACTTCTCCTCGCACCCGCACGCGCGGCGCAGGTAGAACCTGCGCGTCGTGGCCCTCCGCGCCCGCCCCCGATGACGCTCGACGCCTGGATCACGCTCGCGGTCGTCGCGGTGACGGTCGCCGTGCTCGCCAAGGAGCTCGTCGCCCCCTCCGTGGCGGTGCTCGGCGGGGTCGCGAGCCTCCTCGTCCTCGGCGTGATCGACGTGGAGCAGGGCTTCGCAGGCTTCTCGAACCCTGCGCCGCTCACCGTGGCGGCGCTCTACGTCGTCGCGGCGGCGGTCCGCAAGACGGGCGTCCTCGAGCGGATCGTCGGCGCCGTGCTCTCGAGCGGGGAGCGCGCGGGGAGCGAGCGCAGCGGCCTGGCGCGGATCCTCGCGCCGGTCGCCGGCTCGTCGGCGTTCCTGAACAACACGCCGATCGTCGCGATGGTCGCTCCGGCGGTCGTCTCCTGGTGCCGCAGGACGGGGCAGTCGCCCTCGCGCTACCTCTTGCCGATCTCGTTCGCCACCATCCTCGGCGGGACGCTCACGCTCGTCGGCACGTCGACGAATCTCGTCGTCTCGGGCCTGCTCCGCTCGGCCGGCGAGGAGCCGCTCGGCCTCTTCGAGATCGGGAAGGTAGGACTGCCGGTCGCGATCGCGGGAATCGCGCTTCTCGTGGTCGTCACGCCGGTGCTCCTGCCGCGGCGGCGCGCGCCGAGCGAGTCGCTCGACATGGACGCCCGGGAGTTCACGGTCGAGATGATCGTCGCCGGCGACTCCCCGCCGGCCGGCCAGACCGTGTCCGACGCGGGACTCAGGAACCTGCAGGGCGTCTATCTCGTGGAGATCGAGCGCGACGGTCACCGGATCGCGCCGGTCGGGCCGGACGAAGAGCTCTCGGCCGGCGACCGGCTGGTCTTCGCGGGGAACGTCGACCGGATCCTCGACCTCCAGTCGAGGCCGGGCCTCGTCTCGGCGGAGGAGCCGCACTTCGCGGTCGTCGGCTCGACGATCCACCGGCGGCTCTTCGAGGCGGTCGTCGCCGGGGCGGGCGCGCTCGACGGGTCGACGCTCAAGGACGTCGGCTTCCGGAGCCGCTACGGCGCGGCCGTGCTCGCGGTGCACCGGGCCGGCGAACGCATGCCGGGGAAGCTCGGCGGCGTGCGCCTGCGCGCGGGCGACGTGCTGCTCCTGCTCGCCGACCAGGGCGCTCGGCCGCGGCTCCTCGCCGACCCGAGCTTCCTCACGGTCGCGCCGCTCGCCGCCGAAGGGCCCCCGAGGCGGGAGAAGGGCCCGATCGTCGGGATCATCATCGTCGCGATGCTGGCCCTCGCGGGGACGGGGGTTCTCGACATCCTCGTCGCGGCGATGCTCGCGGCGTTCGCGCTCGTCGTCCTGCGCGTGCTCTCGGCGGCGGAGGCGCGCAACGCGATCGACCTGAACATCATCGTCCTCATCGCGGCAAGCTTCGGGCTCGGGAACGCGATCGAGGCGAGTGGGCTCGCCGAGCACGTGGCCGGCCTCGTCGTCGGGCCGCTCGGCGAGCTCGGGGACATCGGGCTGCTCGTCGGCATCCTCGTCGGCACCGTGCTCCTCACGGAGCTGATCACGAACAACGCGGCGGCGGTGCTCATGTTCCCGATCGCGCTCGCCACCGCGACCGAGGCGGGGCTCGACCCCCGCGCGTTCGCCATCGCGATCGCGATCGCCGCCTCGGCGTCGTTCCTGACGCCGATCGGCTACCAGACGAACACGATCGTCTACGGGATGGGCGGCTACCGCTTCACGGACTTCGCCCGCGTCGGCCTGCCGCTCACGATCCTCATGCTGGCCGTCGCGGCCGTCGTGATCCCGATCTTCTGGCCGCTGTCGTAGCGCCGCTCGGCAAGAGCCACGTCCACGACCGCCATGACCCGGGGACTGTCCCCGGCGCTCGGCCCTTCCGGACGATCGCGCCCTCCGCGGGGCCCGCCCGGCGAAGGGCGCCGCGCCAGGCGTCATCGGGGTCGCGGGCCCGCCGTGTCCCCAGCGGGCATGGACGGGGGACTGTCCCCGGGTCATGTCCGCCGGGGACGTGGGACGCGCCCGCTCGGGCCACGTCTAGAGCGGGCTCGAAACCTCGCGGAGGCGGCCGGTCTCGACCTCGTAGACCCAGCCGGTCGCCTCGACGCCGGCGAGGAGCGGCGTCGCGCGGATCCGCCGAACACCCTCTCGGACGCTCTCCTCGAGGTCGGCGAACGGGAGGAAGTCCACCCCTTCCGCCCCCGCCACGGCCGCATGGACATCGGCGTTCGTCACGCCCTCGAGCCCACAGTCCGTGTGGCCGATCAGCATCGTCTCGCGCATCCCGAGCAGGTGGCACGAGACGACCAGCGAGCGGAGCACGTCGTCCGTCACCCGCGCGCCCGCGTTGCGCAGGACGTTCGCGTCACCCGGCCGGAGCCCCAGCAGCGCGAGCGGGTCGATCCGCCCGTCCAGGCACGTGACAACCGCGAGCGAGCGTGCCGGAGGGCGCGGCAGGCCCCCGCCCGAGAACCCCGCTGCGAACTCCGCGTTCGCGCCCAGCAGCTCCTCCCGCAGGGACACCTAGCGCGCGGACGCCTTCCGCTTGAGCGCCTGGTGCACCGACGCGGCGGCGCTTCGCATCTCCTTCTCGTCCGAGACGTCCGCGAGGTGCTCGAGGAAGACGAGCGTGTCCCGCGCGGGCGAGCCGTTCTTCAGGCAGAGCACCGCCAGCCGGCGCACCGCCTGGTTGCCGTCGTCGTTCGCGAGCTTGTGGAGCAGCGCGCGGCTCCCGTTCACGAGCCCGGGGTGGTCGCGCGAGAGCAGCTCGAGCGAGAGGAGCGCGGAGCCGCGGCAGGCCGGGCTCTCGTCCTCGAGCCCTCGCCGCAGCAGCTCGGTCTTCTGGGCAAACCGCAGCTGTCCGATCGCGCGGTAGGCGACCGCGCGCTGCCGGTAGTCCTTGTCGCGCGCCGCCGCCTCGAGCTCGTCGGCGACGTCCCGGCGGAGGTCGGCGAGCTCCTGCTCGTCCCTGGCCTCGGCCGCCCTGGCCGCCGCCTCGGCGAGGGTGGTCAACCCGCGACCGGCGCGCCGGAGACCGACGAGGCGGGCCGCGCGGCGGGGCCGACGTACGTCGCCGAGGGCCGGAACAACCGGCCCGTCCGCTTCTGCTCGAGGATGTGCGCAGACCACCCGGCGACGCGCGAGCACGCGAACATCGCGGGCGCGAGCGGCGGCGGGATCTCCGCCAGGTCGAGCACGACGGCGGAGTAGTACTCGACGTTCGTCGCGAGCACGCGGTCGGGCGAGCGCTCCTGGAGCGCCGCGAGGGCCGCCCGTTCGAGCTCCTCGGCCACCTCGACGGACGGAGAGCCGAGCTCCTTCGCGACCTGCTTCAGCACCCGCGAGCGCGGGTCCTCCGCACGGTAGACCCGGTGCCCGAAGCCCATGATCCGCTTGCCGGCCGCGAGCGTCTCGCGCACCCAGCGCTCGGCGTCCCCCATCGCCGCGACCTCCTCGATCATCGGCTTCACGTACGCCGGCGCCCCGCCGTGCAGCGGGCCGGACAGCGCGCCGACCGCGGACGAAAGCGCCGCGCCGCAGTCCGCCCCCGTGGAGGAGACGACGCGCGCGGTGAACGTCGACGCGTTCAGGCCGTGCTCGGCGGTGCAGATCCAGTACGTGTCGATCGCCTTCACGTGCCGCGGGTCTGCCTCGCCGCGCCAGCGCAGCAGGAACTTCTCCGCCGCCGTCTTGCCCTGCTCGACGACGTCGTCCGGAACCGTGTCGGTCTTCCCGTCGGCCACCCGGGCCGAGCGGGCGACGATCGACATCATCTGGGCCGAGAGCCGCCCGAGGTCCTCGCGCGCCTGCTCGTCAGAGATCTCGTTCACCTTCCCGAGCTTCCACTCCCCCGCGAGGCGCGCGGTCTCGGCCTGGAGGTCGGCCGGCGCGTTCCCGGTGAGGGCGGCGGGCTCGTACGGCTCCGGATCGGGCATCGTCGAGCTCAGGTCGCCGTCCACGAGGAGGCCCCAGACGTTCTCGTACGGGAACCGTCCGACGAGCTCCTCGATGTCCACGCCGCGGTAGCGGAGGGAGCCGCCCTCGCGGTCGGGCTCGGCGATCTCCGTCTCGACGGCGACAACGCCTTCGAGGCCTGGCTTGAAGTCGCTCACGGCGCTCAATGTACCCGACCCGAGATTCGCAACCCGTGGGGTAGAGTCACCGCCCGTGCACCGGGTGACGCTCATACCAGGGGACGGCACGGGACCGGAGATCGCCGAGGCGACCCGCCGCGTGATCGACGCGACCGGCGTCGAGATGGACTGGGACGTGCAGGAGGCGGGCGCCGACGTGATGGACCGCCACGGTGGGAACCCGCTCCCCGACCACGTCCTCGACTCGATCCGTGCGAACGGGGTGGCGATCAAGGGCCCAATCACGACGCCCGTCGGCGGAGGCTTCCGTTCGGTCAACGTGTCCCTCCGCAAGACGCTCGACCTCTACGGCCAGGTGCGCCCGTGCAAGAGCTACCCGGGCGTCCGCTCGCGCTACGAGGACGTCGACCTCGTGCTCGTGCGCGAGAACACCGAGGACCTGTACGCGGGGATCGAGTTCGAGGAGGGCTCCGAGGACGCGCTGGAGCTGATCGAATGGCTCGCCGCGCGCGGCGCGACGGTCAAGCCCGACTCCGGAATCTCGATCAAGCCGCTCTCCGTGAGCGGCACGCGGCGGATCGTCGAGTTCGCCTTCGACTATGCGCGGCGCAACGGCCGTCGCAAGGTGACGGCCGTCCACAAGGCGAACATCATGAAGTTCTCCGACGGGCTCTACCTCCGCGTCGCCCAGCAGGTCGCGAGCGAGAACACCGACATCGAGTTCGACGAGCGCATCGTGGACAACCTCTCCATGCAGCTCGTGCAGCGGCCGGAGGAGTACGACGTGCTCGTCTGCCCGAATCTCTACGGGGACATCGTCTCCGACCTCGCCGCCGGCTTGATCGGCGGCCTCGGTCTCGCGCCGGGCGGGAACTTCGGCACGCACGCGGCGGTCTTCGAGCCGACGCACGGCTCGGCGCCGAAGTACACCGGCCAGAACAAGGTGAATCCGATGGCGATGATGCTCTCGGGCGTGATGATGCTCCGCCATCTCGAGGAGCGCGACGCCGCACAGCGCCTCGAGGACGCGATCGCGGCCGTGATCGCCGAGGGCCGAAGCGTGACGTACGACATGAAGCCGGCCCGCGACGACCCGACCGCCGTCGGGACGTCCCAGGTGGCGGACGCGATCATCCAAGAGATGGGAGTGAGAGTTTGAGACGCAAGGTGACGGTGGTGGGAGCCGGGAACGTCGGCGCGACCGCCGCGCAGGAGATCGCGCGCCGCGACTACGCGGACGTCGTCCTCGTGGACATCAAGGAGGGCCTCCCGCAGGGCAAGGCGCTCGACCTGAACGAGGCGGGCCCGGTGCTCGGCTACGAGCCGACCGTGACGGGCTCGAACGGCTACGAGGAGACGGCCGGCTCCGAAGTCGTCGTCATCACGGCCGGCCTCCCTCGCAAGCCGGGCATGAGCCGTGACGACCTCGTGACGACGAACGAGGAGATCGTCCGCTCGTGCGCGAGCGCCGCCGCTGAACAGAGCCCCGACGCGATCCTCGTGATCGTCTCGAACCCGCTCGACGCGATGTGCCACGTGGCGAAGAACGTGACGGGCTGGGCGCGCGAGCGGGTGGTCGGGATGGCCGGGATTCTCGACACGGCCCGCTTTCGGACGTTCATCGCGTGGGAAACCGGCGCGTCCGCGAAGGACGTGACCGCGATGGTGCTCGGCGGGCACGGCGATCAGATGGTGCCGGTCGTCTCTGCGACGACGGTCGGCGGGATCCCGCTCACGAAGCTGGCATCCGCCGAGGCGATCGAGGCGATGGTCGAGCGGACTCGCAAGGGCGGCGGCGAGATCGTCGAGCTGCTCGGCACGTCCGCCTGGTACGCGCCCGGCGCCGCCGCGGCCGAGATGGTCGACGCGATCTGCCTCGACCAGAAGCGGATCCTTCCCTGCACGACGTACCTCGAGGGCGAGTACGGGATCGACGGCCTCTACATGGGCGTCCCGGTGAAGCTCGGCTCGGACGGCGTCGAGGCGATCGTGGAGCTCGATCTGACCGACGCGGAGCGAGCCGAGCTCGAGGCCTCGTCGGCCGCCGTCCGCGAGGTGGTCGGCGTGCTGCAGCACGGCGGCTAGCGCGCCCGCGACAATGCCGTCGTGAAACGCCTGCTCGCGGTCGCCGCGCTCCTCGCCGTAGTGGCGGGCGTGCTCTACGTCATCCCGTCGGACCACTACCTCTTCTTGCCCGACCGCGCCCGGCCGGTCGACGCGCTCGTCTCGATCGAGGACGAGGATCTCCAGCAGGACGCGGACACGACGGACGAGGGCGTCTACATGGTCGACATCCTCGTGCGGCGCGCCTCCCTCCTCGAGCGCCTGATCCCCGAGCTCGCGGACGGCGCGACCCTCGTTCCCGGCCATGCGGTGAACCCGATCGGGGTGAGCGACCGCCAGCGGCGGCAGACGAGCCTGAACCAGATGTCCCGCTCGCAGGAGATCGCCGTCACGGTCGCGCTCCGGGCGCTCGGCTACATCGTGGACGTCGAGGAGCAGGGCGCGCAGGTGACGACCGTGCTGCCGGACCGCCCCGCGGACGGGATCCTCGAGGTGGGCGACATCGTGATCGGCGCCGCCGGGACGCCGGTGCGCCGCGCCCGGCAGCTCCAGGCGGCGCTCGCGGACGTCGAACCGGGGCAGGAGGTCGGGCTCACGATCCTCCGGAACGGCGAGGAGATGAGGGTGACCGTGGGCACGGTGCCGTCCGAGCAGGATCCGCAGCGCGCCGTGATGGGCGTGATCATCGAGCAGGCCGCGACGTTCGAGTTCCCGCTCGAGATCGAGATCGACGCAGGCGACATCGGCGGCCCGTCCGCGGGGCTCGCCTTCGCGCTCGGGATCACGGACGAGCTCGGCGACGAGATCACGTGCGGGCGCCGGATCACGGTCACCGGCGAGCTCGCGCTCGACGGGGCCGTGCAGCCCATCGGAGGCGTGAAGCAGAAGACGATCGGCGCCGAGCAGTCGGGGGCAGACGTCTTCGTCGTCCCCGACGCGAACGCCGGGGAGGCCCGCGAGCACGCCGACGACGATCTCGAGGTCGTCGCCGTCTCGACGTACGACGAGGCCGTCGAGGCGCTCGCCTGCTGACCTGCGTTTGCCCCGTTGACACTTCGCGGAATTTGCGGGCTTCTCGGCTCGCCGCGCTCTGGCCGCCCGGCTCCGGCGGTCCTATCATCGAGGCGGTGAGCTCGACCCCCGACTGCGGCTCCGAGACGCCGACCTGCGACGACTGCTTCTTCCGCCGGGAGCTCCTCTGCGCGCTCGCGGGGAACACGATCTGCCCCACCTTCCGCGCCGCCGGAAAGGAGCCCGTGCTCTACACGGTGCTGTCCGCGCCCGAACGCGAGCGGAAGCCGGTCGCGGCCTAGGCCGTGACGCCCGCGGCCTCGCGCACGAGACCGGCGAGGCGCTCGACCCCGACGCCGATCTCGTCCGCCGTCTCGAAGGAGTACGCGAGCCTGGCGGAGCTCGTGCCGCCGCCGTTCAGGAAGAAGTCCGAGCCCTTCACGAACGTGACCCCGGCCTCCTCTCCACGGGCGAGCAGGACGCCCGCGTCGACGCCTTCGGGCAGCTCGAGCCAGAGAAAGTAGCCGCCCTCCGGCTCGTTCCAGGAGAGGCCCTCGGGCGCCTCGCGCTCGAGGGCACCGAGCATCGCGTCGCGGCGGATCCGCAGGCCCTCACAGGCGTGCTCGAGATTCGGCTCGAAGAAGCCCTCGTGGACGAACTCGGCGAGCGCCGCCTGGGCGAAGATCGAGGGGGACACGTAGTTCTCGAGCACCTGCCGCTCGATCGCGCCTACGAGCTCCTCCGGGAGCACGACGTAGCCGACGCGGATCCCGGGCGAGACGGTCTTCGAGAACGAGCTGAGGAGGATCGCCCCTTCGCCGCCGGAGAGCTCGAAGAGCTGGGGCAAGGGGTCGCCCTCGAACCGCAGGAGCCCGTACGGGTCGTCCTCGAGAATCGTGGCGCCGGTCTCGCGCGCGGCCTGGAGCAGACGGTCGCGGCCCGCGCGGCCGAGGGTGTGCCCGCTCGGGTTCTGGAAGGTCGGGATCGTGTAAACGAGCTTCTCCCCGGGGGTCGCCTCGAGCGCGACCGAGAGGCCCTCGACGTCGATCCCTCCCTCCCCGACCGGGATGGCCACCGTGCGCGCGCCGAGCGAGCGGAGGATGCCGAGCGAACGGTCGTAGCAGGGCGCCTCGACGAAGACGGTCGCGTCGCGCCGGACGAGCTCCCGCGCGACGAAGTTGAACCCCTGGAGCGACCCGGTCGTGAGGATCACGCGCTCGGGCGCCACGCCGTGCCGGGCCGCCACCCACTCGCGAAGCGGCGGGTAGCCCGAGGGCGGCCCGTAGTTGAGCGCGCGGGCGCCGTCCTTCCGCGCCGCGGCGAGCGCGCAGGCGCCGAGCTCCTCGGCGGGAAGCAGGTCGGGCCCCGGGATGCCGCGGGCGAACGAGACGACGGCCACGCCTCGATACTAGTGACCGGGCGCGACGCCTCGCCGCCGGAGCCACGCGCGCGTCGTACACGACCACGAGGACAACGAGATGCTCCCGTACGAGGTCATGCGCCGACGAGGACCTTGGCGCAGCGGTGCCGATGTGCGACCCTTGTGCTCATGCGCGCGAGGGGCTCGGCTCTGGCGGTTCTGGCGGCGGCGGTCGTGCTTGCACCATCCGCCGCCGCCGCTCCGGCAGAACCCGAGCAGCCCGGCCGGGAGCTGACGGCGCTCTCGCGGAACCTCTACGTCGGCTTCGACGTGACGAGCGTGCTCGGCGCGACGTCGCAGGCGGAGTTCGTCGCACGCGCGACGCAGGGCTGGCTGACGGTGGTCGCGTCCGACCCGGAGGCGCGCGCAGAGGCCTGGGCGGACGAGATCGCCGCGACGCTGCCGGACGTCGTCGGGCTGCAGGAGGCTGCCCTGTTCCGGATCGACGTGCCCGCGGACGGGCCCGCCACCCCGGCGGAGGAGGTGCGGTTCGACTACGTCGAGCTGCTCCTCGGCGCGCTCGAGCGGCGCGGGCTTCGGTACGACGTCGCGGCCACGTTCTTCGGCGCGGACATCGAGGCGCCGACCGCGCTCGGCTTCGACGTGCGCCTGACCGACCGCGACGTGCTGCTCGTGCGCGGCGACGCGCGCGGCGGGAAGCTCCGCGTGCGCTCCGCCGGGGCGAGCCCCTTCGCGGTGAACCTCTCGGTGCCGACGGTGTTCGGGCCGATCGAGATCACGCGCGGATGGGTTGCGGCCGACCTCCGGCTGCGTGGGCGCACGTTCCGCGTCGTGAACACGCACCTCGAGCCGTTCTCGACGCCGATCCAGGTCGCGCAGGCGCAGGAGCTCCTCGCCGGCCCGCTCGGGACGTCGCTCCCGGTGCTCGCGCTCGGCGACTTCAACTCGGGCCCGGGCCGGCCGACGCCGACGTACGGGCTGCTCCTCGATGCGGGCTTCGTCGACGCCGGCGAGGCCGGCGGCCTCACGTGTTGCCACGCCGTCGACCTGCGCAACCCCGTGCCCGCGTTCACGCAGCGCATCGACCTCGTCCTCGCGCGCGGCGGCTTCAAGCCCCTCCGGGCGGAGGTCGTCGGCGACGAGCAGGCCGTCCGCGACGCACTCGGCCTGTGGCCGTCCGACCACGGCGGCCCGGTGGCCACGCTCCGCCTCCCGCACCCGGGGCGCTAGACCCGCGGGTCCGGCACGAGCGCGGCGACGAGCATCGCGCCCGCGCCGGGGAGGAAGAAGAGCCCGACCGACGCGAGCGCGAGCAGCGTGAAGAGGGAGAGGAGCACCGCCGCGCCCATGCGGCTCGCGCGGCGCACGCGTGTCCGGTCGAGTGCCACCGCGGCGAGCGCGACGACGACCGGTGCGAGCAGCACCAGGGCGACGGACCAGTCCTCCTCGCCGTCGCGGATGTCCCCCGCGAGCGTCGTGCTCCGCTCGGAGACCTCGACGGCGGCCGGATCGCTTCCCTCCGTCACCGTCGTCGACGCCTCGGAGCCCGTCGGGAGAAAGAGCGCGGCCGCGGCCGCGAGCACGACGAGCACGGCCGAGACGACGACGAGGGTGCGCCCCCGCTCGCGACGCAGTTCCACGCCGCCGAGCGTACTACCCCGCGCGCGCCCCGACCGCGTCCGCCACGAGCTCGGCGACCTCGGTCGGGTTCGTGCCGACGCGGACGCCGCGGGCCTCGAGCGCTTCCTTCTTCGCCTGCGCCGTGCCGGCCGAGCCGGAGATGATCGCCCCGGCGTGCCCCATCGTCTTCCCGGGCGGCGCGGTGAATCCGGCGATGTACGCGACGACCGGCTTCGACATCCGCTCGCCGATGAAGGCGGCCGCCTTCTCCTCCTCGTCGCCGCCGATCTCGCCGACCATCACGACGAGCTCGGTCTCCTCGTCCGCCTCGAACTTCTCCAGGATGTCGATGAAGGACGAGCCGACCACCGGGTCGCCGCCGATCCCCACGATCGTGGACTGGCCGATCCCGAGCTGCGTCAGCTCGTGGCCGATCTGGTACGTGAGCGTCCCGCTGCGGGAGACGAGCCCCACTCGCCCCTCGGAGAAGATCTCGGCAGGGATGATCCCGACGTTTGCCTTGCCCGGCGAAAGGACGCCCGGGCAGTTCGGGCCGATCAGCGTGACCCCGCGCGGGCGCACGTAGTTGTAGACCCGGAGCATGTCGTGGGCCGGGATGCCCTCGGTGATCGCGATCACGGTCTCGATCCCGGCGTCGACCGCCTCGTAGATCGCGTCCGCGGCGAAGCGCGCGGGGACGAAGACCATCGCCGCGTTCGCGTCCGTCTCCGCCACGGCGTCCGCGACCATGTCGAAGACCGGGATCCCCTCGACGTCCGCGCCGCCCTTCCCCGGCGTGACGCCGGCGACGACCGCGGTGCCGTACTCCTTGTTCCGGGTCGCGTGGAAGGAGCCCTCGCGCCCGGTGATCCCCTGCACGACCAGCCGTGTCCCGGTGTCGACGACGATCGCCATTACGCGGCGCTCCCGGCCAGCTCGACCGCGCGGCGCGCGGCGGAGAGCATCGTCTCCTCCACGTGGAGGTTCGCCGGCGCCGCCTCGGCGAGGAGCCGCCGCCCCTCCTCCGCGTTCGTCCCGTCGAGGCGGACGACGATCGGCTGGGCGATCTCCAGCCGCCCGAGCGCCTCGAGGATCCCGCGCGCCACCTCGTCGCAGCGCGTGATCCCGCCGAAGATGTTGAAGAGAATCGAGCGCACCTGAGGATCCGGCGTGATCACCTCGAGCGCGTCCACGACGCCCTCGGCGTCGCCGCCGCCGCCCAGGTCGCAGAAGTTCGCCGGCCGCCCGCCCGCCTGGGCGATGACGTCGAGCGTGGACATGACGAGCCCGGCCCCGTTCCCGAGAATCCCGACCTCGCCGTCGAGCTTCACGTACGTCACGCCCTTCTCGCGCGCCGCCCGCTCCTCGGCGGGGTACGCGTCGAGGTCGCGCATCTCCGCCACGTCGGGATGGCGGTAGAGCGCGTTGTCGTCCACCGTGAACTTCGAGTCGAGCGCCTTCACCCGGCCCTGCGGCTGGACGATCAGCGGGTTGATCTCGCAGAGCATGGCGTCCTCGGCCACGAACGCCGCGTAGAGCCTCTCGATGATCGCGGCGATCTGCTTCTGCTCGCCCGGCTCGTCGATCCCGGCCGCGAAGAGCAGACGGCGCGCGTGGTACGGCTGGAACCCGGCGAGCGGGTCGATGTGGAGCGTCGCGAGCGCCTCGGGCGTCTTCTCGGCGACCTCCTCGATGTCCACGCCGCCCTGCGTCGTGAACATGAAGAGCGGCTTCTTCTCGCCCCGGTCGAACGTGAGCGAGAGGTAGTACTCCTTCGCGATCTCGGAGGCCTCCTCGATCCAGACCTTCTTCACGACGTGGCCGCGGATGTCCATCCCGAGGATCGCGCGTGCATGGTCTTCGGCCTCCTCGGGCGAGTCGGCGAGCTTGATCCCGCCCGCCTTCCCGCGGCCGCCGGTGAGCACCTGGGCCTTCACGACGACCTCCGAGCCGAGCGAGTCCGCGGCCGAGCGGGCCTGGCCCGGGGTGGTGGCGAGCCGCCCGGCGGACACGGGGATCCCGTGCCGCTTGAAGAGCTCCTTGCCCTGGTACTCGTAGAGATCCACGGCGGGCGAGTCTACGGGATGCGCGTTCGCCGGGCGGCCGTTCCGGGCATATCGCGGGACGTTGTAGGCTCGCGGCAGCGAGTCCCATCCCCGTCGAAGGAGGAACGCATGTCCACGCTGAGAGACGACGAGATCACCGGCGGCTCCGAGGAGGTCCTCGACCCGAGCGCCCAGTCCGACGTGGACTCCGACGACGCGGACGACGCGGACTCGAGCGACTCCGGCGACCAGGCCGACTCGACGGACGACAGCGATGCCGCCGATCCGGACGTCGGCCCCGCGGACTCCGCGAGCTAGCTCGACCGGGGCGCTCGCCCGCTGCGTCGAGCCGACCCCGGCCGAGGAGTTCCTCGCCGAGTACTGGGAGCAGCGCCCGCTCGTCGCGCTCCGCGACGGCGAGACGTCGTACGACGACCTCCTGACGGAGGACGACGTCGAGCGCCTGGTCACCTCCGGAGAGCTGCGCCACCCCGCCTTCCGGCTCGTGAAGGCGGGCGAGAAGCTTCGGCTCGGGGACTACTCGACGGACATCCCCTGGCGGCCGAGCTCCTTCCGGGGCGTCGCGGACGCCGAGCGCGTGGCGGCCGCCTTCGCCGACGGCGCGACGATCGTCGTCCAGGGGCTCCACCACTGGTGGCGGCCGCTCTCGCTCTTCTGCCGCGTCCTCGAGGCCGACCTCGGCGAGCCCGCACAGGCGAACGCGTACTACACGCCCCGCGGCTCACAGGGGCTGCCGGTCCACCACGACACGCACGACGTCTTCGTCCTGCAGGTCGCGGGCGAGAAGCGGTGGCTCGTCTACGAGCCGGCGCTCGAGCTCCCGCTCAAGGACCAGCGGTACTCGGAGGCCGAGCACGGCGCGCCCGGCGAGGTCGTGAAGGACGTGACGCTGCGCGCCGGCGACACGCTGTACCTGCCACGCGGCTGGCTCCACGAGGCGGTCACGTCCGGGAGCGACTCGCTCCACCTGACGATCGGCGTCAACGTCTACACCTGGTCGGACGCCCTGCGTGGAGCGTTGCGCGAGCTGGCCTCCGAGGTCGATCTCCGCCGCTCGGTGCCCGAGGACGGAAGCGGCGGGCGCGAGCTTCTCGACCTGCTCGCGGAGCGGCTCGAGCCGGAGGAGGTCGCGCGGCGGAAGGCGCGCAAGCTCGTGCACGGCCGGCGGCCGATTCTCGACGGGCAGCTCCGCCAGCTTCGGGCGCTCGAGGGGCTGACCGCGGACACCGAGGTCGAGCGGCGGCCCGAGGTGCTCTACCTGCTCGAGGACGGCGTCGACGGCGGCCGCGTGCGGCTCTCCTTCTCCGGCAAGTCGCTGACGTTCCCCGCACGGGCGCACGACGAGCTCGAGGCGCTCGCCGACGCCGACGACCCGGTGACGGCTCGAGACCTGCCCGGCGGGCTCGACGAGGCGGGGCGGCTCGTGCTCGTCCGCCGTCTCGTGCGCGAGGGCTTCCTGCGCCTCGCCGGGCTCGGCTAGGCGGTCGCGCGCGACGCGCCGGCGACGAAGCGCCGCGGATGGGCGGGCGCGGCCGCGTCGCACGTGAGTCGCGCGAGCTCGGGATCGTGCTCGACCGTGACCGCGACGTCGTGCGTCTCACCGGTCGCCCGCTCGCGGAAGGTGACCTCCCAGGCGTCCTTCCCGCGCTCCTCGATCCGGGCGAGCGCGAGATCGTCGAGGCCGCGGAGCCCCGTCTCCTCCCTGATACGGATCTCCGCCGCCTGCGCGGCGAACCCGTACGCGGCGCGTCCGCGGTAGCGCTCGAGCGCGACCCGCCCCGCGCGGTACTCGTCGACGATGCCGTCGACGTCCGCGGGCGCGACCCGGCCGAAGTACACGCCCTCCGGCAGGCACACGACGTTCCCGGCGAAGCGGTCGCCGCCGACGTGCGTGGACTGCCAGACGAAGTCGCGCACGTCCTCCCGCTGGCGGAGCGCGTCGTAAAGCGGCCGCCCGTAGCGGGCGCAGCAGCGGTCCCGCTTCCCGTGGGTGCAAACGACGAGCAACGGATGGTGGAGCGCCGGCGCCGGCGTGGGCGCGGAGCCCGCGAGCGCCCCGGCGACGTCGAGCGCGCGGAGATCCTCGTAGTCGTCGAGTTCGAGTGCGTGAAAGCGCCCGCCGCTCTCGCCCGAGCGGCCGAAGAAGACGGCAATCCCGTCGTGGTCGCGCCGGTCGGGCCGGCGAACGAAGAGGAGGCGCGAGCGCGGCAACGCGCCGAGCTCGGCACGGAGGTGGGCCTTGACCTCGTCCGAGAGTCCGCTGCCGGCGAGCAGGTCGCGGCTCCAGAGGCGGCGGTACTCCACGAGCACCCAGTGGTCGATCCGGCTCGCGGTGGCGGCGAGCGGCTCGTCCCGGGCGGCCGAGGCCTCGGCGCAGAAGGGGCGGCTCGCCGTCTCCGCTTCCGTCCCGAGCGCCACGGCTCCACCGTAGCCGACCTCGGTCGTACCCCTGCCCGGGTCCAGTAGTTGGACATTTACTTGACAATCACTGGACGAATCTTCTACAGTATCGCTCCGTCACCGACAAAGGAGGGTTCACATGCTTCGCAAGCTCATCGTCCTGACCATTGCGGTCGTGGCCGTTCTCGCGATCGCCTCGCCGGCCTCGGCCGCGCGGCCGGCGGCCAAGCCGGACGTCCAGTGCCTGAAGACCGGCCTCGGCGTCCTCCAGGCGAACGGCGGCGTCGGGTACTTCGCGCAGAACGGCGTGCCGCTCTCGCTCATCGGCGGCGAGGGGACCGCCCCGCTCTCGACCGTGCTCAAGCTGCACCTCTTCCAGCCGTCGCTCTTCCCCTGGTGCGCGCGCTAGCGCATTCGTTCCCGGGCGGCTCGGGCCCGCGCTCGGGCCGCCCGCGCGCCTACGCGGAGGCGGTCGCGCCGTCGGCGCTCACGACGCAGATCACCTGGCCCGTCGAGACGCTGTCGCCGGGCGTGACGGTCAGGCCGGTCACGATTCCGTCGCGGTGGGCCCGGATCTCGTTCTCCATCTTCATCGCCTCGACGACGCAGAGGACGCGGCCCGCCTCGACCTCGTCTCCCTCCGCCACCTCGACCGCGAGAACGGTGCCCTGCATGGGGCTGACGACCGCCTCCTTGGCCGCGGCGTGCGCCCCGCCGGTCGTGGGGGAGCGCTCGCGCCGACGCCGGGCGAGGGCGGCATGCGGCGGCTCCGGCTCGAGCACGGTCACGTCGTAGCGGCGGCCGTCGAGCTCGACGGGAACGGTGCGGCCGCGCAAGGCTCCGTCCGGGGCCCGCGCCGGCGCTGCCGTCCCGTGAGACAGCTCCTGCGAGCGCTCGGCAAGCTCCCCCGACTCCACGATCCCGTGGCACGTCGTCCCCGCGACGAAGCACGGGTGCTCGAGCAGCGCCCGGTGGAAGCCGATCAGCGTCGTCACACCCTCGACGACGTACTCCTCGAGCGCGCGGAGCATCCGTCGCCGCGCGCGCTCCCGGTCGGTGTCCCAGACGCAGAGCTTCGCGACCATGGGGTCGTACGTGGCGGAGATCTCCGATCCCGCCTCGACGCCCGAGTCCACCCGGATCCCCGGCCCCGCCGGCTCGCGGTACGCGGTGATCGTCCCCGGCGTCGGGAGGAACCCGTTCGCAGCGTCCTCCGCGTTGATCCGGCACTCGATCGCGTGGCCGCGGAAGGTCACGTCCGCCTGGGCGAACCCGAGCGATTCGCCGGCGGCGACGAGGATCTGCTCGCGGACGAGGTCGATCCCGGTCACGAGCTCGGTGACCGTGTGCTCGACCTGGATCCTGGTGTTCATCTCGAGGAAGTAGTAGGCGCCGTCCGGGTCGAGGAGGCCCTCGATCGTCCCGGCGCCGCGGTAGCCGACCGCGCGGGCCGCGTCGAGCGCGATCTCCCCGATCTGCGCGCGGAGCTCCGGCGAGACGGCGGGGGACGGCGTCTCTTCGACGAGCTTCTGGTGGCGGCGCTGCATCGTGCAGTCGCGCTCGCCCAGGTGGACGGCGTTCCCGTGCGCGTCGGCGAGGACCTGGACCTCGACGTGGCGCGGGTCGACGATGAGCTTCTCGACGTAGACGGTCGGGTCGGAGAAGTACGCCTCCCCCTCGCGTCGCGCCGAGGCGAGCGCGCGCTCCGCCTCGTCGGCGGACGCCACGACCTTGAGGCCCTTCCCGCCGCCGCCCGCGGACGCCTTCACGGCGACGGGCCAGCCGTACTCGTCGCCGAGCCGGACGAGCTCCTCGGGGCTCTCGACGGGGTCGGTCGTGCCGGGAATCACGGGAACGCCCGCCTTCGTCATGAGCCGGCGGGCCTCGACCTTCGAGCCCATCGTCTCGATCGCCTCCGGCGGCGGGCCGATCCACACGATCCCCGCCTCCTCGCAAAGGCGGGCGAACCGCGCGTTCTCGGCCAGGAACCCGTAGCCGGGATGGATCGCCTCGGCCCCGGCGCGGCGGGCGGCCTCGAGGATCCGCTCGGCATGGAGGTAGCTCTCGGCGGGAGCGGCGGCGCCGATCAGGAACGCCTCGTCGGCGGCGCGCGGATGAAGCGCGTTCCGGTCGGCCTCGGAGTACACCGCGACCGACCCGATTCCGAGCTCGCGCAGCGTCCGGAAGACGCGGATCGCGATCTCCCCCCGGTTCGCGACGAGGATCTTGGAGAAGGGCGGCACGACGGCGACATTCTGGACGCTTTCGGCACGCCGATGTGCGCGTCGGCTTGGCCGTGCACGCGGCCCGGCCCTCGCGACGCGCGCGGCGTATCCTCCACGGAGTGACCTTCGCCGACCAGCTCACGGTCGCCCGCGCGCTCGCCGTGCCGGTCGTCGTCGCCCTCTTCGCCTGGGACTTCACCGGTCACAACTACTGGGCGACCGCGGTGTTCGCGGTCGCAATGGCGACCGACTGGGTGGACGGGTGGTGGGCGCGGCGCTCCGGGCGGACGTCCGACCTGGGACGGCTCCTCGACCCGGTCGCGGACAAGCTCCTCGTGATGGCGGTTCTGATCATGCTCGTCGGGCCCGTGTTCCCGGCCTGGATGGTGGCGGCCGTCATCGCGCGGGAGTTCCTCGTGAGCGGCCTCCGCCTCGCGGCCCTCGAGCGGGGAGTCGTGATCGGAGCGCGCGATCTCGGCAAGCTGAAGACGTGGTCGCAGGCGATCGCCGCCGGGCTCGGAGGGCTGGCCGCCGGCGGTGCGTTCACGACCGACGTCGCCTGGGTCGCGCTGCTCGTCGCGCTCGTGCTCACCTGGGTCTCCGGTCTCGACTATGCACGCGTCGCCCCAACCCTCCTCCGTGGCCGTCAGCCTGCGTAGCTATCGCGCGAAGGACGCCGAGCGGGTCGTCGAGCTCTCCCGGCTGACCCTGGCCCGTCCCGAGTTCCAGGTCGGCAACCCCGTCTGGACGTCGGTCGAGGAGCTCGAGAGCGAGCTCGCCGACTGGAGCCCACCGGCCGAGGAGACGCTCATGGTCGCGGCCGACGGGCGCCGGATCGTCGCGTTCGGTGGCGTCGAGCTGCCGACGGGCTTCCCGCACGCCGAGCTCTTCGGCCCGCTCGTCTCCGCCGAGGCACGTGGCCACCGGCTTGGCACGCAACTCCTCGGGGCCTCGGTGGAGCGCGCCCGCGAAGGCGGCGTCGAGGCCGTGCTCGCCGCGGTCGGGACGCGGAACGCCGCAGGGCGGATCCTGCTCGAGCGCCAGGGCTTCCGCAGGCGCGGCCGCCCGCAGGCGACGTTCCGCCTCCGGCCCGAGGACCACCGGCCGCTCGACGAGCCGCCGGAACGCGTCGAGATCCGGGTCGCCGGCGAGGACGACCTGCCCGCAGCGCTCACGCTCTACCACGAGTGCTTCCCCCAGGGCCGCTTCCCGGACGCCGTCTGGCGGGAGAACGTCGAGACCGGGTCCGTGTACGCGGCCGAGGTCGACGGCGAGATCGTCGCCGTCCTGAACATCGACCCGAGCGACCGGTGGATCTACCACGTGGGCGTGACCCAGAACGAACGCAACCGCGGCGTCGGGTCCTACCTCCTCAGCCGCTCGCTCCAGGGCTACTGGAACGAGCATCCGGGCCAGCCGCTCGGCCTGGACGTCGACGCGAGCAACGTGCCGGCGATCCGGCTCTACCGCCGCCAGGGCTTCGCGCCCTGGCTCGTCCTGCAGACCTTCGAGCTCGAGCTCTAGCTCCAGCTCCGGCGTCCGGACGGCGGCCGCACGTTCGCACGGATGCCCTCGCGCCACCAGCCGGTGCGCCCGTTGTGCTCGCTTCCGCCCACCGCCGCGGCCCGCTCGAGCGCGAGCCGGATCGCAGCGCGGTCGCGCTCGGGCGGCTCGGGCACGATGCGAAGCTCGGGGCTCCCGGCCGGGCCGGTCATGCCGGGCATTCTCGCGGGCACCCTTCCGGCCCGCAAACGAGGGGAGGAGGGTTAAAGGGCCGCAGGGCCCGCTCCGATAGGGATCACGTGCGCCGCCTTGCGCCAGCTCTCGTCGCCGTCACGGTCCTGCTCGCCCTCGCGCCCTCCGCGGCGGCCGCCTCCTGGGCCCAGCCGCAGATCAGGATCGCCGTCAAGAGCGGCCTGATGGGGCCGAGCGCCGACCGCTTCCGGCCGAACGCGACCCTGACCCGCGGGGAGCTCGCGCGGATCGTCGGCGGCTTGACGGGCGAGCCGAGAACACCGGCCGACCCGACCCGCGCCGTGAAGATGACGGAGCTGAACCGTGCCCTCGTCCGCGCGCTCGGCCTCGGGCCGGCGGCGGCCGAGGTCCAGGCGGAGCTCGTCCGCTCCAAGCTGCAGCCGCCCCAGCGGGCCGGCTGGGAGACGGTCGCACGCCTGCTCGGCCTCCGCTTCAACCACCCGAAGGAGCGCGACGACCGCGAGCGAAGGCCGGCCGACCCCGCGACGCGCGCGGAGGCGGCCTACTCCGTCGCGCAGGCGCTCGGGCTCTCTTCGTGGCACCTCGACCGGACGCGCGAGCGCGCCGGGGCGTTCGCGCTTCCCGCGCTCACCGCCTGGCAACGGAAGGTTCTGCGCCGCGCGGTCCTGTTCGTGGGCTTCCCCTACGTCTGGGGCGGCATGTCTGAGAACCGTCAGACCCTCTTCGGCGTCACGTCGCGCGGCGGCTTCGACTGCTCCGGGTTCGTGTGGCGCGTCTACAAGCTCCAGCCCTGGGCCGGCGCTCCGCGCCTGAACACCGTTATCCGCGGCCGCACCACGTACGACATGTCCGGCGAGGTCGGTCTCGCGAAGCGGTACGGGCGCGCCAAGCTCCGTCCCGCCGACGTGATCTTCTTCGGGTCGAACGGTCGCCGGTCGAAACCGTCGCAGGTGACCCACGCCGGAATCGCGCTGGGAGGCGGTTGGTTCGTCCATTCCTCCGGCAACGGAACGACGATCGCACCGCTCGAGGGTTGGTACGTCGACACGTTCGCATGGGCCCGGCGGCCCCTCGCCGAGGCCGGCCTCGCCTAGGCGCAAGATCCCCCGTAGGAGGGATGATTCGGCCGCGTCACGTCTGAATACTCCCCCCACTGGCGTAACTCTTTGGGAGGAGGACCATGTTGCACTGGAAGAGCAGGCTCACGTTCGGCCTGACTGCGGCGCTCGTAGTGCTCAGCGCCGTCGGCGGCTTCGGCTGGACCTGGTAGGCGCGGCTACGTCGCTGTGGGAGCTCACGCCGCACACTCCCTGGGAATCGGGTTTCGAAGCGTCTGGGCGCGATCGCGAACGCGGCGCCCGGACGCTCGGATCCTTCCCGTCCTGATCCCGGTCACGGCTGGAGGCCTCGCGACGCTCATCGCGGCCCTCGTCACGTTTCACGGGTCGAATGTCACGCTCGCCGCACTCGGCGGACTCCTGATCCTCGTGATCGGAGCGACGCTCGCGGAGGGCTTTCCCGTCCCGATCGAGCTCGAGGGCATGGCCGCAGGAGGCGTCTCGCTCGCCGCGGTCTTCATCGTCGGTGCTGCAGTCATCTACGGCTGGGCGCCGGCCGTTCTCGTCGCATTTCTCGCCCTCGCGCTCGTCCAACTCGTGCAGAAGCGCGGGTTCGAACGGCTCGTCTACAACGGCGCGGCCTACGCACTGAGCGCCGGAGCAGCAGGTCTCGCGGCCGGGGCGCTCGGCACCCGCGAGACGATCCTCGCGTTGGTGGTCGTCGTCCTTGCGGCGTCGGCGGCCTTCTACGCGACCAACGTCGCTCTGATCGCGGCAATCGTCGCCCGCGTCGCCGGGGAGCGCTTCGTGGCGCTCGTCGCGCGGTCGGTGCGCTCCACCGCGATCCCCTTCTCGATCATGGCGTCGGTCAGCGTGACCCTGACCGTGCTGTGGAACCACTCGCCGCTCCTCTCCGCAGCGCTCGTCGGCCCGCTCATCGCGGTCGCGCTCTACCAGCGCTCCGTGCACGAGGCTCTCGCGGCGATGCGGCTCGCGCTCACCGACCCCCTCACCGGGCTCGGGAACCACCGCCACTTCCACGAGCGGCTGCAGACCGACCTTCACCGGTCGGCCGAGCAGGGCTCCCCGTTCAGCCTCTGCCTCGTGGACATCGACGATTTCAAGCACGTGAACGACCGCCACGGCCATCCGATGGGCGACCGTGTCCTCGCGCAGGTCGCGTCACGTCTGCGCCAGGGCGGGGAGGCGTTCCGGCTCGGCGGAGACGAGTTCGCGCTCCTCCTTCCCGGGCGCACGGAGCGCGACGCGCTCGACGTCGCGAACGTCGTGCTGGAGAGGATCTCCGCGACCACCTTCGAGCACGGCGCGCCGCTGACCCTGTCGGCCGGCGTCGCGACGTTCCCGCTGCACGGCTCCGACCGCGCGGAGCTCGTGCGAGTCGCGGACAACGCCCTCTACTGGTCGAAGGAGCACGGCAAGGCGTGCGCGACCGCGTTCCGCGGCAGTGCGGCCGAGCTCGGCGACCTCCGCCGGCTCGGACAGGGGCGCGACCGGCACGCCCGCTTCCTCGCGGCCGAGGGACTCGCCCGGGCCGTGGACGCGCGGGACGCGTACACCGGCGAGCACTCGGCCGAGGTCGGCGAGCTCGCCGCGCGGATCGCCGCGCGCATGGGCCGGGACAGCGACGAGGTCGAGCTTCTCCGGCTCGCCGGCAGCCTCCACGACGTGGGCAAGCTTGCGATCCCCGAGAACATCCTCCGGAAGCCCGGGCCGCTCAGCGAGGACGAGCGCGTGGTGCTCGAGCGGCATCCGCAGATCGGGTTCCGGATGCTCGACTCGCTCGGCGTGGAGCCCGTCGCGACGTGGGTGCTCCACCATCACGAGCGGTGGGACGGGAGCGGCTACCCGAACCGCCTCTCCGGGGACCGGATCCCGCTCGGGGCGCGGATCCTCTTCGTCGCCGACGCGTACGACGCGATGACGACGGACCGGGTGTACCGCGGACGGCTCTCGCACGACCGCGCGGTGCGGGAGCTCGAGCGGTGCGCCGGGACGCAGTTCGATCCCGACGTGGTCGCCGCCCTCCGGGCCGAGCTCGAGAGCGTGGACGAGCCCGTCCGGCTTCGCGCCGTCGCCGTCTAGCGAGATCCCGCGCCGACGGCGGACGCGGCACGGCTCCGGATTCGGGGGTTATCCTCGCGGCGGATGGGCCACTCGCGGACGACGATCGACGGACTCGGCGACGGTGTCTTCCGGAAGGTGCGCCGCGCGCTCGGCGTGTCGGCCTTCGGCGTGAACGCCATGGTGCTGCCGTCGGGGACGACCTGGTTCGAGCACTTCCACGACGAGCAAGACGAGCTCTACTTCGTCCACCGAGGGCGTGCCGGGTTCGAAGTGGACGGCGAACGGTTCGAGCTCGGCCCCGGAGGCCTCTGCCACGTCGAGTCGACCACCCCTCGCCGGCTCTGGAACGCGGGCGACGACGAGCTCGTTCTCCTCGTGGTCGGCGGCAAGGACGGCTACGTCGGGCGCGACGGGCACATGGTGGACGCGGCCGACGAGGAGCGACGCCGTGCCGTCGCCTCCGGCGACCTGACCGCGATCGCCGGCCGACACGATGACCTGGGGAACGATTGACCCACTTCCGAAGCAGGGCCGGCACACACCCGCGCGCGTTCCGGCGATACGCTCAAGGCGGGTAAGAGGGTGGCACACCCCCACCCGGGTGGGGGTACGCGCGTCTAGAAGTGCAGCCCGTTCCGGGCCAGTGCTTCACGCCCCGCGCTGGTCCCGCGCCGTCGAAGGCCGTTTCGTCGTCCACAGGCTAGAGCGGGATGTTCCCGTGCTTGCGAGGCGGCCGTGGCTCGCGCTTGGTCATCGCCGTCGCGAGCGCGTCGCAGAGAACGGCGCGCGTCCGGCGCGGCTCGATCACGTCGTCCACGTACCCGCGCTCGGCAGCGGTGTACGGATTCGCGAACTGCGCGCGGTACTCGGCGATCAGCTCGGCGCGCCGCGCGTCCGCATCGGCGGCCGCCTCGAGCTCCTTCCGGAACACGATGTTCACCGCGCCCTCCGGCCCCATCACAGCCACCTCCGCCGACGGCCACGCGAAGTTGAAGTCGGCCCGGATGTGCTTGGAGCTCATGACGTCGTACGCGCCGCCGTACGCCTTCCGCGTGATCACCGCGAGCTTCGGCACCGTCGCCTCGCAGTACGCGTAGAGCAGCTTCGCGCCGTGCCGGATGATGCCGCCCCATTCCTGCGCCGTTCCGGGGAGGAACCCGGGCACGTCGACGAACGTGACGAGCGGGACGTTGAACGCGTCGCACGTTCGCACGAACCGCGCTGCCTTCACGGACGAGTCGATGTCGAGCGTCCCCGCGAGCGCGGCCGGGTTGTTCGCCACGATCCCCACCGGGTGCCCGCCGAGTCGGGCGAAGCCGCACACGATGTTCTCCGCCCAGAGCTCGTGCACCTCGAGGAACTCGCCGTCGTCAACGACCCGGTGCACCACGCCGCGCATGTCGTACGGCTTGTTCGGGTTCGCGGGGACGATCGCGTCGAGCTCAGGATCCTCGCGATCGGCCGGATCCGAGGGCTCGAAGTAGGGCGGCGGGTCGACGTTGTTCTGCGGCAGGAACGAGAGCAGGTAGCGCGCGTCCTCGAGCGCCGCTTCCTCGTCCGAGGCCGTGAAATGCGCGACACCCGACTTCGACGCGTGCGTCGCCGCTCCGCCGAGCTCCTCGAACGTGACCTCCTCGCCCGTCACCGTCTTCACCACCTCGGGCCCGGTGATGAACATGTACGACGTCTCCTTCACCATCAGCACGAAGTCCGTCATCGCCGGCGAGTACACGGCGCCGCCCGCGGTCGGCCCCATCACGAGCGAGATCTGCGGAACGACCCCCGAGGCCTGGACGTTCCGCCAGAAGATCTCCGCATAGCCGCCGAGCGAGACGACGCCCTCCTGGATCCGAGCGCCGCCGGAGTCGTTGATCCCGATCACCGGGCACCCGTACTTGAGGGCCAGGTCCATGACCTTGCAGATCTTCTCGGCGAACGCCTCGGAGAGCGTGCCACCGAACACGGTGAAGTCCTGCGAGAAGACGAAGACCTTCCGCCCGAAGACCGTTCCGTAACCCGTCACGACCGCGTCGCCGTAGGGGCGGTTCTCCATCATCCCGAAGTGCGGGTTGCGGTGGCGGACGAAGCGGTCGAGCTCGACGAAGGAGCCGGGGTCGAGGAGCTGCTCGATCCGTTCCCGCGCGAGCAGCTTCCCGCGCTCGCGCTGGCGGGCGATCGCGCGCTCGTTCGCCGGGTGGAGCGCCTCCTCGCGCAGGCGTTCCAGCTCGGCGAGCTTGTCCTCCGCGGTCGGCTCCGCGGCGCCCCCAGGCTTCTCGGTCTTCGCCATGGCGGGAGCCTAAAGGTCCGTCGGGAGAAGCGACCACATCAGCATGTCGCGGCGGCGGCCCTTCAGCTCGGCGTACGAGCGAAGCAGCCCCTCGTTCGTGAACCCGGCGCGCTCGGCGACGCGCTGCGAGGGGACGTTCTCAGGCTCCGTCAGGAGCTGGACGCGGGCGAAGCCGCACTGCGCAAGGCCCCAGCGGGAGAGGAGCCGGAGCGCCCGCGTCGCGACGCCGCGGCCGCGCGCCTCGCGTGCGACCCAGTAGCCGATCTGGCCGTTCCCGTCGCCGGCGGGGTCGAGCGAGATCGCGCCGAGCAGCGAGTCGCTTTCGGCGTCCACGACGGCGTACGCCGTGGTCGCGCCCGCGACGAACGCCTGCGCGTCGTCCTCGGTATACGGCTCGGGGACAAGCGTCCAGCGGGCGATCTCGGGATCCTGGCAGGCGGCCGTGATCGCAGGAACGTCGTCCTCGGAGAACGGTCTCAGCGCGATCACGCCGTCGTCGAGCCGCACGGCGGCGAGCGTACCGGCGGGCGCTAGGAGCGGGCGAGCGCGCGGCGGAGGAAGTCGGCCTGATCCTGCTTGCGGAGGATGAGATGCTCGAGCAGATGCTCGAGCGCTTCGCCGCGTCCCTCCGAGCCGGTCGCGGGGATGATCTCGCGCAGCGCTTCGACCGCCTCCTCCTCGGAGGCGAGGAGCCGTTCCACCATCTTGGCCGGGTCGGGATCGAACGCGGGATCGGCGACCTCGGCGTCGGGCGTGCCGCCCAGGGCGACGATCTTGTCCACGAGCCGCCCGGCGTCCTCCAGCGCGTCGGTCGCCCAGGCGCGGTACTGCGCGGCGATCCCCATGTACGGGATCCCGGTCGCACCGCCCGCGGCGAGCGTCAGCTCGACCGCCCCCCGAAGCTCGAGCGCAAGCGCGCGGTTGAGGCCCGCAAGCGCGGCGTCGACATCCATCGGCTCATCAGGCACGGCACGGCCCTACCCGCGCGCCCCCGCCGCCGAAACACGGCGCGCGGGAACTCCGCACGGTGTCGCCTCAAAGGAGGCATGAATCGCGCACCACGCGTGCGTTTTCGCGAAGTACGATGTGCATCAGGGGAGGGGGAGGCCCCGGTTACCCGCGTCCGTGTGACTCTCCGGGCTAGCCGGGCGCGAGGTGCGCGTCGTAGGTGCCGAAGTCCTCGCGCAGGACGTTGCAGATCTCTCCCACCGTGCACCGGGCTGCGAGCGCCTCGCGCATCGGCGGGAGTAGGTTCTCCGTCCCGCGCGCGACCTCGCGCACCCGCTCGAGCGCAGCGTCAGCCGCCGCAGGGTCCCGCTCGGCCCGCACGCTCGCCGTCCGCTCGACCTGGCGCCGCTCCGCCTCGGGGTCGAGCCGATGGAGCTCGATCTCCTCCTCCTCGTCCTCCGTGTAGCGGTTCACGCCGACGACCACACGCGCGCCGGCCTCGAGGAGCCGCTCGTGCTCATACGCCGCGTCCTCGATCTCCCGCTGCACGAACCCCGCCTCGATCGCGGCCACCGCGCCGCCGAGCTCGTCGATCCGCTCGATCAGCTCGCGGGCGCGCCCCTCGAGCTCCGTCGTCATCGCCTCGATGAAGTACGCGCCGCCGAGCGGGTCGGCGGTGTCCGTCCCGCCCGCCTCGTGCGCGAGGATCTGCTGCGTGCGCAGCGCGATCCGCGCCGAGCGCTCGCTCGGCAGCGCGAGCGCCTCGTCGAACGCGTTCGTGTGGATCGACTGCGCGCCCCCGCACACCGCCGAGAGCGCCTGCACCGCGACCCGCACGACGTTCGCCTCCGGCTGCTGGGCCGTGAGCGTCGAGCCGCCCGTCTGGGCGTGGAATCGAAGCGCCTGCGCCTTCGGGTTCGTCGCCCCGAGCCGGTCGCGCATGATCGAGGCCCAGAGCCGCCGCGCCGCCCGGAACTTCGCCACCTCCTGGAAGAAGTGGTTGTGCGCGTTGAAGAAGAACGAGAGCCGCGCGCCGAACTCGTCCGGCGAGAGCCCCGCCGCCACGGCCGCCTCGCAGTAGGCGATCCCATTCGCGAGCGTGAACGCGAGCTCCTGCACCGCCGTCGAGCCCGCCTCCCGGATGTGGTAGCCGGAGATCGAGATCGTGTTCCACTTCGGCAGCCGCTCGTCGCAGTACGCGAAGAGGTCGGTCGTGATTCGCATGGACGGCCGCGGCGGGAAGATGTAGTTCCCGCGCGCGACGTACTCCTTGAGGATGTCGTTCTGCACCGTCCCGCGCAGCTCGGCGCCCGGTACGCCCTGGCCTTCCGCGACGAGCTCGTAGAGCAGCAGGAGCAGGGCCGCCGGCGCGTTGATCGTCATCGAGGTCGAGACCTCGCCGAGCGGGATCCCGTCCAGCAGGGTCTCCATGTCCGCGAGCGAGTCGATCGCGACGCCGGTCCGCCCCACCTCGCCCGCAGCACGCGGGTCGTCCGAGTCGTAGCCGAGCTGCGTCGGGAGGTCGAACGCGACCGAGAGGCCGGTCTGCCCCCGCTCGAGGAGGTAGCGGAAGCGCGCGTTCGTCTCCTCCGCCGAGGCGAACCCCGCGTACTGGCGGATCGTCCACGGGCGGCCGCGGTACATGTCGCGGTACGGCCCGCGCGTGAAGGGGAACTCGCCCGGCGGGTCGAGCCGGAGGCCCGCGACGTCCTCGCCCGTGTAGACCGGCTTGACCTCGATGCCCGAGTCGGTCTCGCGCCGGTCCGGGGTGGTCGCCATCGGCGCGAATGGTACGGGGCGGCCTTCGAACGCGCCCCGACGCCCGGCTAGCCCTCGTCCGATCCGCCGCCGGCGGCGGCCTCGCGCGGGCCCCTCGACTGGTGCTCGCCCCGCCACGGTTCCCACTCCGGCGGCGTCGACGGCGCAGGCCATGGGTCGGCGGGCGTCCCCTCGAGCGCGGGCCCCATGAACCGGCCCCAGATCGTGGCCGGGAAGGTGCCGCCCGCGACGGCGATTCCGTGCACGCTCGTCATCTCGCGCGCGGCACGCGGGTATCCGACCCAGACGGCGCTCGCGAGGCGGGGCGTGTACCCGACGAACCAGGCGTCCGTGTGCCGGTCGGTGGTTCCCGTCTTCCCCGCTGCGGGACGGCCGATCTGCGCGCCCGTACCGGTGCCGGAGGTCATGTTCTGGACGAGGATCCGCGTCACGGCGGCTGCCTGCCCGTCCGTGAGGACGCGGCGCCGCTCGCCGCGGCCCCAGTCGTCCGGGCCGTGCACGACGCCGCTCGGAAGGACGACGCGGCGGATCGCGAACGGCTCGCGGTAGACGCCGCCCGCCGCGAGCGTCGCATAGGCCGACGCGAGCTCGAGCGGCGAAACCGAGTTCGAGCCCAGCCCGATCGACGCGACCGGCGCAAGCTCCGTCTCGATTCCCATCTCGTGCGCCAGGCGCGCCACGCTTTCCGGCCCGAGGTCGACCGTCAGCCGCGCATAGACGGTGTTGTCGGAGCGAACGGTCGCGGCGGTGAGCGTGGAGGGGCCGTGGTAGTCGCCGCCGTACGTCTCGACGTTCCACTCCTCCGCGCCGGGCGGCGTGTACGTGAACGGCGCCGAGAGATAGCGCGTCCGGTCGGGATGGATCCCGCGCCGGACCGCCTCCGCGAGGACGAAGGTCTTGAACGCGGACCCGGACTGGCGGCGCCCCTGCTCGGCGAGGTTGAACTGAAGGCCCCGCTCGCCCGGCGCGACCGCCGTCATCGCGCGAATGGCGCCGTTCCTCGGGTTGACGGCCACGATCGCCGCGGCGGGGTCGTCGCCCCGGTCGAGCGTCGCGCGGATCGCCTGCCGCGCCTGCCGCTGGAGCGGCAGGCTGACCGTCGTGTGCACGCGGAGGCCGCCGCTTCGCACGCGCTCCTCGCCGTAGCGCTCGACGAGCAGCCGGCGGACGTACGAGAAGAAGTAGCGCTCGCGCTCCGTCTCGTAGAGCGTCCCGCGCTCGAGGCCGAGCGGGCGGCCGACGATGCGCTCGTAGCGCTCGCGCGGGAGGTAGCCGGCGTCGACCATCGCGCCGAGCACCGTGTTCCGCCGGGCGAGCGCCGCCTCCGGGCGCCGGAACGGGTCGTACGCGGACGGCGCCTGCGCGAGCCCGGCGATCAACGCGGCCTGCCCGGGCCCGAGCCGCTTCGCGTTCATGGCGAAGTACGTCCGCGCCGCCGCCTGCGCCCCGTACGCGCGGTTCCCGAAGAAGACGCGGTTGAGATACGTCTCGAGGATCCGCTCCTTCGACCACGCCTCCTCGAGCTCGAGCGCGAGGCAGGCCTCCTTTCCCTTGCGCTCCCAGGAGCGCTCGTCGCCGGTGTAGAGGCTCCGTACGAGCTGCTGGGTGATCGTCGAGCCGCCTTCGACGATCCGGCCCTCCTCGAGGTTGCGCACCGCGGCGCGCACGATCCCCTCGTAGTCGAGCCCGTCGTGCGAGTAGAAGCGCCGGTCTTCGATCGCGAGCGTCGCGCGCTCGAGCCACGGGCTCATGCGGTCGAGCGCGACCGGCTGGCGGTTGCGCTCGGCACGGATCGTGCCGAGGAGCGTTCCGTTCGCCGCGAAGACGAACGAGTTCTGGCCGATCCGCGCCGGCGCGAGGTCGTCGAGCGAGCAGCCGTCGCGCCAGGTCGTGACCGCCGTATACGCGCCGCCGGACAGCGCGACCACGGAGACCGTGGCGGCGAGGACGCCCGCGAGCGCGACGAGGGCGGCGACGCGCCTGGCATGCTGCGCGCGCCGGCGGCTCAGCCGCCGCCGGCGTCGTCCCGCCGGCCGCGGAACGCCATGCCCGTTGCCGTTGCCGTTCGCTCCCATCGCATTCGCCTTCCGGGGCGGCGCAGAGCGGAAACCCGCCGCACCGTACGCTACGGGAGTGCGCGTCGTCGTCAAGCTCTTCGCGGGGCTGCGCGAGCTGGCCGGGGCCGGCGAGCGGGAGCTCGAGCTGCCGGACGGCTCGCGCGTCGGCGACGCGTGGGCGGCGCTCGGGCTCGGCGAGGCGCCGGGGGGGCTGCTCTACGCCGTGAACAAGGCGTACGCGCCGGCCGAGCGGGAGCTCGCCGACGGCGACGAGGTCGCGTTCGTCCCGCCGGTCTCGGGCGGCGACTTCCGGCTCGTCGAGGGGCCGCTCGACGCGGAGGCCGTCGCCGCCGAGGTCGCGGACGATCGCGCCGGCGCGATCGCGACGTTCGTGGGGGCGGTCCGGCGGCAGTCGCGCGGCCGCGAAGTGCTCCACCTCGAGTACGAGGCCTACGCGGGGATGGCCGAGGCCGTCATGGCGGAGATCGCCGCCGAGCTCGACGGGCGCCACGAGCTCTGCGCGGTCGCGATCGCGCACCGCGTCGGCCGGGTCGAGATCGGCGAGGCCAGCGTGGTCGTCGCCGTCTCGGCCCCGCACCGTGCGGCCGCGCTCGCCGCCTGCGCGGAGGGGATCGACGCCCTCAAGGAGCGCGTCCCACTCTGGAAGAAGGAGGTCTACGAGGGCGGCGAGGAATGGCTCGGCCGCGGCTCCTGAGCGACTCTCGCGCCGCTTGACCCGCTCCGAGCGGAGACGGCCAAGTGGCAGGGCGGCCGCCAACTACCATACGTTCGTGAGCGGTCTTCCTCCCGAGCGCTACGGCCTCGAGCCCCAGCCTCCGCCCGCCCCGGCGGGCGATCCGGACGAGCACGGGCTGCGAGGCTACCGGCCGGTCCAGCCGGAAGGCCGGCTCCGAGAGGTCGCGCGCAAGCTCTGGATGCCGCTCGCCGCGGTCGGGCTCCTCGTCTGGAAGTTCAAGGCGCTCGCGCTCGCCGCCTTCAAGCTGAAGGTGTTCACGACGTCCGCGTCGATGCTCGTGTCGATCGGCGCCTACGCCCTCCTCTGGGGCTGGAAGTTCGCGGTCGGATTCGTCCTGCTCCTCTTCGTCCACGAGCTCGGCCACGTGCTGGAGCTCCGTCGCCAGGGCGTCCCGGCCACCGCACCGCTCTTCATCCCGTTCCTGGGGGCGGTCGTCGGCATGAAGCAGATGCCGGCCGACGCATGGCGGGAGGCGCAGGTCGCACTCGCCGGCCCGATCCTCGGCACCGCAGGCGCGCTCGCGGTGTGGGGCGCCGCGGAGGCGCTCGACTCGGAGCTCCTGCTCGCGATTGCGTTCGTCGGATTCTTCCTCAACCTCTTCAACCTCCTGCCGATCGTCCCGTTGGACGGCGGACGGGCGATGGCGGCCATCCACCCCTCCTTCTGGGCGGTCGGGCTCGTCCTGCTCGTCGGGCTCGTGATCGTCGCCCCGAACCCGATCCTCCTGCTCGTCCTGGTGCTCGGCGGCCTCGAGCTCTGGCGCCGCTGGAAGGAGCGCAACGAGCCGGGCGCCGCCGAGTACTACAAGGTCACCCCGTGGCAGCGCATCGCGGTCGGCGTCACGTACGTCGGCCTCGCCGCCGGGCTGGCGCTCGCGATGAGCGCCACCTTCGTCGAGCGGTCGATCTGAGCGCTCCGTCCCTCTCGCCGCCGAGGGGCTTTTCTCCGGGGCGTGAGTGTGGGACACTACTGCGGCTCGGCCCCGGCGATCCAGCGCGGAGCACGGCATCGGACATTCAGGACGGGAGGTTTTGTTCATGGAGAGAAGCTCGCAGCGGAAGGGCCGTCGCGGTCCTTCGCCCGCGATGGTCGTCGCGTGCATCGCGCTTGCAGTGGCCCTGAGCGGTGTCAGCTATGCGGCGTCGCACCTCGCGAGGAACAGCGTGGGCACCGCGCACCTCAAGAACGGCGCCGTGTCAGCGGCCAAGATCAAGGCAAACGCGGTCAACAGCGCGAAGGTCGCAAACAATTCCCTGACGGGCGCCGACATCAACGAGGGCACCCTGCAGGGCGTCGATGCGGCATCCGTCGGCGGCATCGATCCGGACGACATCCTCGTGAAGACCCCCGACCACACGGAAGCCTTCGTGGCGGCCGGATCCGCGTGGGTCGACCGGGACGGCGCGGATCGCAACCACGTCACCGCCACCCTCGGCAGCGCGACGCAGGTCTGCACGGTGACCGGGGCCTCCGCGGCCGGCGAGGCTGCCGCCTACCAGGACATCCACCTGCCGCAGGGCGCGCAGATCACCGAGCTCATGGCCGACTACGTCGACGACGCGGGCACGACGAGCGCGAACGGCACCGTCGGCCTCGTCCGCCAGCCCCTGTTCTCCGAGCAGGCCGGCTCGCAGCTCGAGCTCTTCACCGCCTCGCTCGCGAACACGGGCGCCGGGCTCGCTGCCGGCCTCCCGGCCATCGGCACGGACTCGTCGCCGGCCGGCAACAACTTCGCGAACGCGATCGTGGACAACACCATGTACGCCTACGCCCTCCACGCCAACCCGGGCACGAACGCGGGCGTGGCGTTCTGCGGCGTCAGGGTCACGTACGAGCTGCCGTAGCGAACCGCGCAGGGAGCGGGTCGCCGACCCGTCCTCCGAATGATCGAGACGAAGGGCGCCGGAAGGCGCCCTTCGTCTCGTTGGTCCGGGCATGAGAGCGAGCGCCCCAGGGCTACGATTCGCCCGTGGACGATCGAGAGCTGCTCGACAGCCGCGACGGCGACCGCCGGCGCGTGAGACGGATCGCCGCGGAGTTCTTCGAGGGCTTCGAGGCGGTCGCCCAGATCCCGAGCCCTGCGGTGTCGATGTTCGGCTCCGCCCGGGTGAGCGAGGGCCATTTCGCCTACGACTTCGCACGCGCGACCGCCCGCGCCTTCGCGGAAGCGGGCTGGTCCGTCGTGACCGGCGGCGGCCCCGGCGTGATGGAGGCGGCGAACCGGGGGGCCAAGGAGGGCGGCGGGATCTCCGTCGGCTTCAACATCGACCTCCCGCACGAGCAGTACGCGAACCCGTACCTCGACCTCGAGGTGACCTTCGCTCACTTCTACGCGCGCAAGACGATGTTCGTGAAGTCCGCGGAGGCGTTCGTCATCTTCCCGGGCGGCTTCGGGACGCTCGACGAGCTCTTCGAGTCGCTCACGCTCATCCAGACGGGGAAGATCCTCGACTTCCCGGTCGTCCTCGTGGGCTCGCGCTACTGGGGCGGCCTCCTGAAGTGGATTCGCGAGCGCCCGCTCAAGGAGGGCATCGTGAGCCCGGACGACGTCGAGCTCCTCTACCTCACGGACGACCCGGACGAGGCAGTGCGGACGGTGATCGAGCGCCACGCCGCGCGGACGGGAGTGTCCCCCGCCTCCCCCGAGAAGGCGGACGCCGAGTAGCCCGCTCGCCGCGGAAGCGCGGCATGCCGCCCGCTCCTCGAGGAGTCCGGCACGGGCAGGCGGCGAGGCGGAGCCTGGCGGCGTTCGGCGTCGACCGGCCTATCATCCGGGCATGGAGCCTCGCGCCCTCCGCGACCTGCCCTCCGTGGACGCGCTCCTCGCCGAGGAGCCCGTGCGCGCGCTCGCCGCCGAGCACGGGCGCGACGTGGCCGTCGCCGCCGCGCGGACGGCGCTCGACCGGGCGCGGGAGGAGCTGCGCGCCGGCCACGCGCCCGGGGATCTTGCCGCGCGCGTCGAGGCCGAGGCGGCCACGCTGCTCGAGCCCCGCCTACGCCGTGTGCTGAACGCGACCGGCGTCGTCGTCCACACGAACCTCGGGCGCGCCCCGCTTCCGGAGGCCGCCCTGGAGCGGATCGCGGAGGTCGCGCGCGGCTACTCGAACCTCGAGTACGACCTCGGCGCGGGCGTGCGCGGCTCGCGCCACGACCATCTCGCTCCCGCGCTCCGCCGGCTGACCGGAGCGGAGGACGCGCTCGTCGTGAACAACAACGCGGGCGCGCTCCTCCTGGCGCTCGCGGCACTCGCGGAGGGCCGCGAGGTGATCGTCTCGCGCGGCGAGCTGATCGAGATCGGGGACGGCTTCCGCATCCCCGACGTCCTCGCCCGCTCCGGCGCGCGGCTCGTGGAGGTCGGGACGACGAACCGGACGCGCCTCGCCGACTACGAGCGCGCCCTCGGAGACGCGACCGCCGTGCTGCTCCGCGTCCACCAGTCGAACTTCCGCATGGTCGGATTCGCGGAGCGGCCGGCGCTGCGCGAGCTCGCCCGGCTCGCAGAGCGTCGCGGCGTCGCGCTCGTGGACGACCTGGGCTCGGGCGCGGTCGCCCCGCTCGGCGACGAGCCGGCCCCGCGCGAGAGCGTCGAAGCCGGCGCGCACCTCGTGACGTTCTCGGGCGACAAGCTCCTCGGCGGCCCGCAGGCCGGAATCGTCGCTGGCCGCGCCGACCTCGTTGAGCGCCTGCGCCGCCACGCGCTGCAGCGCGCGCTGCGCCCGGACAAGCTCCAGCTCGCCGCGCTCGAGGGGACGCTCGCCGCGCACCGGGCCGGCGCGGTGCCCGTGCTCCGGATGGCGGAGGAGCCGGCGGACGCCGTCCGAGCCCGCGCCGAACGCCTGGCCTCCGCGTGCGCGGGCGAGGTCGTCGAGACGGTCGCGCGGATCGGCGGCGGCGCGCTCCCGCTCGCCGAGCTCCCGAGCTTCGCCTGCGCGCTGCCGGGCGAGCTGGCGGCTCCGCTTCGCCTCGGGGAGCCGCCCGTGGTCGGAATCGTCCGCGCCGAGCGGCTCCTGCTCGACTGCCGCACGCTCACGGACGCCGAGGCCGACGAGGCGGCCGCGGCCGTCGAGCGAGCCCGCTCCGCACGGTGAGCCGCCCGCTCACCGTCGGCACGGCGGGGCACATCGACCACGGCAAGACCGCGCTCGTCCGGGCGCTGACCGGCAAGGACACCGACCGCCTCCCGGAGGAGCGCCGGCGCGGGATCTCGATCGACCTCGGTTACGCGCCGCTCGACCTGCCCGACGGGCGGCGGCTCTCGGTCGTCGACGTCCCGGGCCACGAGCGCTTCGTCCGCACGATGGTCGCGGGAGCGACCGGGATCGAACTCTTCCTGCTCGCGGTCGACGCCACCGAGGGCGCGCGGCCCCAGACGCACGAGCACCTGGCCGTCCTCCGCCTGCTCGGCGTCGAGCACGGCGTCGTCGCGCTCACGAAGGCGGACGCGGTGGACGACGAGACGCTCGCCCTCGCGGAGGAGGAGGCGCACGAGCTCGTCCCCGGCGCGGCGGTCGTGGCCACGAGCGCGAAGACCGGCCGGGGCCTCGACGAGCTGCGGGCGGCGCTCGCCGAGGCGGCGGGCCGCGTCCCGGCGCGCGAGGCGGCCGGGCCGGTGCGGCTCTTCCTCGACCGCGTCTTCTCGCTGCGCGGGATCGGCACGGTGGCGACGGGGACGCTCTGGAGCGGCTCGATCGGCGAGGGCGACGTCCTTGCCGTCGAGCCCGGCGGACAGGAGGTGCGCGTCCGAAGCGTCCAGGTGCACGACCGGCCGGTCGAGCGGGCCGAGGCGGGACAGCGGGTCGCCGTCGCCCTCCCCGGGGTCGAGCGTCGCGATGTGGCCCGCGGCGACGCCCTCGTAGCGCCCGGCGCCTTCCCCGTCGGCTACCGGCTCGACGTCGGGCTCGAGGAGCTCGTCCCGATCCCGGACGGCGCGCGCGTGCAGGTCGGGCACGGGACGGCCGAGCATCACGCCCGCGTGGTGCGCGTGGGAGAGCGCTGGGCGCAGCTCAGGCTCGCGTCCCCGGTGGTCGCCGCTCGCGGCGACCGCGTGATCCTCCGCGGCGAGACGACGCTCGGCGGTGGGATCGTGCTGGACCCCGCGCCGCCGCGCCACGTCTCGCCGGAGCGGTTCGCTCTTCTCGAGCGGGGAGACCTGGCGGCGCTCGTGCACGAGCCGGTGCGGGCGGCGTCGCTCGCGCACCTCGCCGAGGACGCGCCGGACGGCCTCGCCCGCGCGGGAGACTGGCTCTTCTCACCGGCGTGGCTCGAGGAGCTCAGGGCGCGCCTCGAGGCCCGCATCGCCGCCGCCGACCCGCTCGAGCCGGGCATCTCGCCGCCCTCCGAGCCCTGGGCGCGCGACATCATTCCGCTCCTCGGCCTCGAGCGGCGCGGCTCCCGGCTCTATCTCCCGAGCGCAAGCCCCGCGCTCGAGGGCGCCCGCGCCCAGGAGGCGGCCCGCCTGCGCGAGGAGCTCGCCGCAGCCGGCTTCGAGCCGGTCCGCGTGGAGGACCCAAAGCTCGCGGCGTTTCTCGAGGGCGAGGGCGCGCTCGTCCGCGTCGGCGACGGGCACGCGGTGAGCGGTGAGGCGTTCGCGCAGGTGCGCTCGCTCGTCGTGGCCGAGTGCGAGGGGGCCGGCTCGATCACGCTCGCGCGCCTCCGGGACCTGCTCGGCACCGGCCGGCGCCCGGCGCAACTCCTGCTCGAGCGCCTCGACGCCGACGGCGTCACACGCCGAGTCGGCGACGAGCGCGTCCTGCGGCGCCGGGCCGCCTCTTAAATGGTGCGGGGCGGGCCGCCGCAGCCCGCCCCGCATCTGCTTCTCCAGTCGAGCCCCCGCCGCATCGGGGCCCGGATCTGTGTGAGCCGCAGTGCCGTTGTCCCCAGTATCGCTGCGGGAGGCCGCTTGATTCCATGCCCCAGGAGGTGGTACACCGCAGCGCTTCACTTTTCCCCCTTCCGGGGTACGCGCGAAGGCGCGGCGTCGCACATAGTGGGATCTGCCGGGGACGTGAGGGGCGAAAATCCCGGCCAAGCGGGGCAGTAGGAGGCCGCAGCCTACTGACCCGCGAGGGGCGGCAATAGCCGCCCCTCAGCTATTTAACGACCGCCGTTCGCCCGGTGCTACGCTCGCCGCGGAGCGGCCGGGCCCGGTGGCCCAGCCGGTCTTCAAAACCGGTGAGGCGGCGCAACCCGTCGCTGGCTCGGTTCGACTCCGGGGCCGCTCCGTACGCGCCGCCGGTCACCTGGGTGAACCGCGCACCGGGTGAGGACGGAGGCGGCTCGAGCATGCGACGGTTCGGGCCATGACCCTGCCGCCGACCGATATCTCCCTCTCGGTTCGCGAAGACTGGTAGCCCGACGGTGCACCGGGTCGGGGCGACGCCGGCCTACAGGTCGCAGTCGGGTGCCGCCTCGATGAGCGCCTCGAGCGCGGCCGTGGCGCTCGAGACCGAGGCGAGGAGCGCCGACAGGGACTCCCGCGAGAACCCTTCGGCCTCGGCGGCGTCGAAGTCGGCCCTGAGCGCCTGGAGCGACGCCGCGAACGCGTCGAGCTCCGTCCCGAGCTCGTCCTCCGCGGCATCCCTCGTCGCGGCGATCTCGGCCTCGATCTCGTCGGCCGCCTGTCGAAGCTCGTCGACCGCGCCCGCGTCCGGCTCGATCTCGCGGAGCTCGGAGACGGAGGCCTGGATGTCGCCGAGGTTCTCGCACGTTGCCGACTCCTCGCCGGCGCAGCCTGCGATCACCGCGAGCAGCCCGGCCAGCGCCGTGATCAGGATGAAGTTCCTCATGCCGGCATCGTCGCCGCGGACGACGCGGCCGTCACCACCCCGGTCGGCGTTCACCCGGGTGAGCCTCCACCCTGTGGTCGCATGCGCGTGACCCTGGTCGGGCATGCGACCGTCCTCGTCGAGCTGGACGGCGTACGGCTCCTCACCGACCCGCTCCTGCGCACCCGGAGGACGTTTCTTCGCGCAGACCGGCGCGCGACGGAGCCGGCGTGGGGCGAACGGCTCGACGCCGTCCTGCTCTCCCACTTCCACGGCGACCACTACGACCCAGGCTCGATTCGGCTCCTCGACCCGGGGATCCCCGTCATCGGGCCGCCCGGCACGACCCAGAGGCTTCGACGGCTCGAGCGCCGCACGGTCATCGAGCTCCGGCCGGGCGAATCGACCGCCGTACGGGCGGTCACCGTCCGCGCGACGGACGCGGTGCACGGCCGCGTCCCGGCACCGTTCCGCTCGGTCGCGCTCGGCTTCGTCGTCCTCGGAAGCGGGCGGCTCTATTTTGCGGGCGACACCGACCTCTTCCCCGGGCTCGCCGACCTCGCCTCCGAGCGCCTCGACGTCGCGCTCGTCCCGATCGGCGGCTGGGGCCCGCGCCTCGGCGCAGGTCACCTCGATCCGCGCCGCGCGGCGGAGGCGATCCGGCTGATCCGGCCGCGCGTGGCCGTTCCGATCCACTGGGGCTTCCTCGCGCCCCTTGGCGTCGGATGGCTGCGCCCCGGCTACCTGACGCACCCGGGGAGGATCTTCGCCCGCCTCGCGGCCGAGCTCGCCCCGGACGTCGAGGTGCGGGTGCTCGAGCCCGGCGAGTCTCTCGAGGTCGCCGCCCGGTCAGCTCACCCCTGACGGAACGGTGTCCGACGGCCGCACCGCTCCTCGGCGCGGGGTGAACGGGCGCAGCTCGTCCTGGCCCGCCTGGACGATGCCGACGGAGGACTCGGGAACCTCGTTCCAGGCGCCAACGAGGTCGCCGAGCGGCTCGGACACGACCGCGCGTGCCTCGTCCGACAGCTGCTGCAGCTCCGGGACCTCCGGGTACTGCGCCTTGAGGACGCGCGCATCCGTGCTGAAGAAGAGCGAGCGCGAGCGGCCCTCGCTCGAGTAGCGGGCCGCGACGATGCGCTCGCCGTCCGTCACCGCGACGGACATCTGGAGCGGCTCCTCGATCGCGTGCGCCTCAGCGACGTCCTCGACGAAGCCGGCCATCCGCTCGAGCGCGGCGACGGCGTCGTCCTCCAGGCCGAAGGTAAGCGCCAGGTGGAAGAGGAGCTCGGAGTCCGTGGATCCCTCGATCTCCGGAAGCAGGGCCGGGTCGACCGCGAGCAGGAGGTCGCGCCGGAGGAGCGCGAAATCGCGCACGAGGCCGTTGTGCATGAAGAGCCAGCGGCCGTGGCGGAACGGGTGTGCGTTCGTCTCCTGCACCGCCGTTCCCGTCGACGCGCGGATGTGCGCGAAGAAGAGACGCGAGCGGATGTGCGCGGCGAGCTCCCGCAGGTTCCGGTCGCTCCACGCGGGGTGCACGCTCCGGTACACGCCGGGCAGAGACCCGTGCTCGTCGTACCAGCCGATCCCGAAGCCGTCGCCGTTCGTCGTCGTCGCGCCCTGGCGGGCGTGGAGGCTCTGGTCGATCAGCGAGTGCTGCCTCCGGAAGACGAGCGCCTCGATCGGAATCGGATCACCGTAGTAGGCAAGCCAGCGACACATGCTTCGCTCCTCTCAGTCGCGGTGCGCGGAGACCGGCGCACGGGCCGGAGCCGCCTTGGCGCCGTCCCCGTGGAGCGCCGCCCGCCAGCGGGTGAGGAGCCCGTGGACGGCGGCCGCGCCGACGACGGGGTCCTGCGGCGAGGCGAACGTCGACGGATGGAGGACGAACGGACGCGTCTGCGGCCCGCCGATGCCGCCGTGGAACGAGATGAGCTCCTCGAACGCGCACCCCTCGTCGAGCGTCGGGTCGTAGAAGCTCCCGACCATCACGTCCGCGACGTGCTGAAACCCGTCCGTGCGAAGGAGGTGCTCGGCCGCCCGGGGGGAGAACGGGGCGAGCGGATCCTCCCCCTCGACCTGGTTGGTCTCGAGCTGGTGCGCTCCCCGCGGCCCGAGCGCGACGGCTCCGTCCCGGCGCGAGCGGACGAGGACCCACCCCACGTGCGGATGGGAGCGGAGCGAAGACAGGAGCTCGGGATAGCGCTCCTCGATCTCCTCCTGCACGAGCCGCCGCGGCTCGTCCATCAGGTAGACGAGCCCGAGGTTCCCCGAGCCGAGCACGACGATCCGCCGATCGCTGACGTCGTTCTTCGGGCGCTTCCCCCCAGGCGACGTTCCCGCCGCCTCGTCGATCGCGAGCCCGACGAGCGCCTCCTGCTCGTCGCCGCCGGCGAAGCCGTGCACCTCCTGCGAGCCGACCGAGCGCTCGACGAGCTCCTGGAGCGAGTAGCCGTTCCGCTGCACGAACGTCGCACCCTGCGTCTGGCCGTGGTCGGAGAGGACGACGACCTCGTACGGGCGCGCCGCGTACCGGCGCGCCCGGTCGATCCGGCCGATCTGCTCGTCGAGCTTCCGCAGCGCCTCCAGCGTGTCGGCGCGCTCGAGCCCCGAGTGGTGCGCGACCTCGTCGTAGCTCGAGAAGGTCG
>Ga0299913_10000055_pt1 | contig 47652 bp, 49 predicted proteins | sample RVTome_9_FD_201360 | JGI IMG/M metagenome (GOLD analysis project Ga0299913, IMG submission 201360) | Soil microbial communities from uranium-contaminated site in the Upper Colorado River Basin, Wyoming, United States - RVT155D38 (version 2) ... | reverse complement strand
GACTACCGACTACCGACTACCGACTGCTCCTCTGATCTCCAGACCGTCGAGGAGACGCATCGAGGCTTGGCTGATCTCCTGGACCGCCAGGTTGAACACGTCTTCGTTGTGGCTGGCCGGGCGGCTGAACCCGGAGATCTTGCGCACGAACTGAAGCGCCGCCGCTTCGATCTCCTCGGACGGAGCCGGGACCGCACCTTCTCGCAGGACTTTGATCGATCTGCACATGTGACCAACGCTAGACCCGCTGCAGCCGCTCCAGTTCCGTGGAGGCGAGAGATGTGGCTACGACCAGGGCCATGGGGATGACTGCGAGGGCGGTCTCGCCAGACACGATGGCACCGAGGAAGACAAGGACGCCTGCTGCGGCCCTCCCTGCGTGGACACGATCGCGGCGCAGGAATCTCTTGGTCCGGCTGTCGACGAAGCTGACCGGGTCCACGGGCTCACGGAGGACGGCGACCAGGGCGAGGAGACCCAAGGAAGCAATGAGAATGGGCCGAAATGTCGGCAAGGTGCGCGGGAACGCGTCCGCGAGATTGGTCACCACCGAGGACCCGACCGCGGCGGCCAGCGCGGCGAGAAGGGCGACCCGGCTTGGCTCTTCGGTCATTCGCTCGTCGACGTAGATTGCCACGGCGAGGCCAAAGCCCATTACCCATCCCAGCGGCGTCAGCGAGACCACTGTGGCGCCGAGAGCGACGACCAGGAGGTCCCCTGGGAGCGGCCGCCGACCGGTGGTCTCGACCAGGATTCTCGCCACCAAGAGCAGGGCGGCATAGGGGAGGATCGCCGTCTCCATCCCGAGCAGAGCCCAGGCGCCACCGAACACGGCCACGGCGATGGCAGGGCCCTGCCGGTCGGGATCGAGCTCGCGGCACAGGGCCCAGGCCAGGAAGGTGGTGCCACTCGCCTCGACGACCAGTAGGAGATCTCGGTCGTGGAACACCGTGAGGTAGGCCGCGATGGCGCCTGCCACCGCGCACAAGACGAGGATCGACCGGTTCCATGGGTTGGACATGTCGAGGGGTCGCATGAGATGAGAGCGGATCTTCACCCGCCCATTCTGTGACCTGAGTCGGGAAAACGCCGGGAAGGGGGATACCCTGCCCTTCCGTGACCAGGCCCATGGAGAGCATCCGCCGCCTCCCCGCAGTGGGTGTCCTCGCCGAACGGCAGATGGGCGGGTTCCTGGCCATATCCGCGCTGGTAGGGGTCGGGGTCGGCTTGGGTGCGGCCGCACTGATCTCCCTGGTCACCTGGTTGGAGGACTTCTTCCTCCCTTTGGCCATCGCCGAGGGACGACCCTGGATCTTCCTCACCGTGCCCACCGGGCTCCTCCTGGCCTGGGTCATCGCCAGGCGTCTCGCCCCGGAAGTAGCCGGCGACGGGGTTCCCGAGTCCATCGCCGCCCTCGAGGTCCACGGCGGCCGGATGCGATGGCGCACGATCCCCCTCAAGATCCTCGCCACCGCGGCAACGGTCGGGGCGGGTGGCTCGGCAGGGCGTGAGGGCCCCATCGTCCAGGTGGGCGCCGCGGTGGGCTCGGTGATATCACGCCGGTTCAAGCTGGGAGAGGATCAGGTCCGCTCCCTCGTCGCCGCCGGTGCGGGTGCGGGCATCGGCGCCACCTTCAACGCACCGATAGCGGGGATGCTGTTCGCCCTGGAGGTGATTCTCGGCTCGTTCGCGACGAGACACATGTCGGCCATCGTCATCTCATCGATCACCGCTGCGGTGACCACCCGTTCCATCATCGGCAGACAACTTGCGATCAGCGCGGGCACGTATGAGCTGGGCCACCCCGGCGAGCTGGTCCTCTACGCGATGCTGGCATTGGCCGTGGTGGCGGTTGGGGTGTTCTTCCTCAAGCTGCTCGACGGTCTGATCTCACGTGGCGCGGACCAGCGCGGCAACTTCGGGTTCCTCCGGCCGCTCGTCACCGGGTTGGTCGTGGCCGGGCTGATCTGGTTCGAGCCCCGGCTTTTCGGCACCGGACAGGAGACCACCAATGGGCTGCTTCTCGGGGAGAGGGTCTCGTCCGTATCCGGCGCGGCGACCGAGCTCTGGTGGATCCTGATCCTGCTCGCCTTGGGGAAAGTGGTGGCGACCAGCCTCACCATCACCTCCGGCGCCTCCGGTGGCGCATTCATGCCTTCGCTCTTCATCGGGGCGGCGGTGGGGACCGGCTTTGCCCGACTCGCCGAGGAGTTCTGGCCGGCCGAGATCGAGCCTGGGGCCTTCGCCGTCGTCGGCATGGCCGGGATGTTCGCCGTGGTGGCCCGGGCCCCGTTGACCTCGATCCTCATCGTCTTCGAAGTGACCGGGGCGCGCGACTACGGGCTGATCCTGCCGCTGATGCTGACCGCGACGGTGGGGACCTTCCTCGCCGAGCGATTCCACCCCGACTCGGTGTACTCGATGGCCCTCAGGCACCAGGGGATCAAGGTGCGCCAGACCGGTGAGGTCGATCTGCTCGATACCGTCGACGTCGGCTCGGTGATGGTCGCCGCGCCACAGGTGTGCTCCACAGTCGACACCCTGGCAGACGTGGAGGCCCGGCTTCATCGAGCCAGGTCGCACGGTCTCCCGGTGGTGGACGGCGCCCGTCTGGTCGGGATCATAACGATGTCCGATGTGGCCAGGGCCGGCCCCGAACAGCTCACCGTCGCGGACGCCATGACCCAGAGACCGGCCACCGTGGTCCCGAGCACCCCGGTCTCCACCGCCTTGGAGCGGATGGCCGTGCTCGGCGTGGGGCGTCTCCCGGTGGTCTCCGAGGAAGATCCGGGGCTCTTGGTCGGGATGTTCCGGCGCGAAGATGCTGTGCGCGCCTATCACGAGGCGCTGACCGCCAACACCGACATGGTGCTGCACCGGGCCCGTCTCGCCCAACGCACCGACCCGGGTGCGGGCTACTACGAATTTCGTATCCCTCCCGGGTCGATGGCCGACGGGCGCGCCATAAGGGAGGTTGCGTGGCCCGAGGGCTCCACCCTGGTCTCGATCCGAAGGGAGCGGGAGGTTGAGGTGCCCAGCGGTGACACCGTCCTCCGCGCCGGCGACGTGGTCACCGCTTTCGGCACCTCGGCGTCCAAGGGCCGGATGATCGAGCGTCTCAACGCCGGTGCCGACGAGCCGACCGCGGAGATCTCGCTGCACGAGATCGAAGAGCAGGCTGCCTCTACCGAGACCGAGCCGAGCCCGTAGAATCGGGCCCACACGAGAGAGAGGCAAACCGATGGAGGGCGTAGAGATCGGCGTTGGCCTGGTGGTCGTCGCCCTGATCATCCTGGCCGTGATCGCCACCAGTCTGCGCCGTCAGCGCAAGCGGGCCGCCAGCGTCGACCTCGAGGACAAATCGTGGCTCAGGGCATCCGACGTCGAAGCCGAGCCTGCCATCCGCACCGCACCCGTCCGCGACTTTCATGTCCACGGCAACGAGGCGCGGGTGTCCTTCGACGTCCCGTTGCCCGACGTCGACGATCCCGTGCTCAACGATCTGCTGGTGGATGAGGCCGTCGAAGTGGTGCGGGAGAAGCGACACGCCTTGCCGATAACCGACGTGACCGAGATCGTCGTGTTTGGAGGGAGGGACGAGGTGCGCGAAGTGGGGCGCACCAGGCTCCCTTCACCGGGTGAGCTGCCGCCTCCGATCGAAAGCGATGTCTTCAACCTGACCCACATCGCCAAGGACCCGTTCGCTTCCCAATTCGAGGTCGACCACTCGGTCAGCTACGGCACCACGGTCCAGGTCCCCGCCGACGAGCTGGGCCCGCTCCGGGACGAGCTGAAGGTCCCTCTCGGGCTGGATCGGGGATTGAGGGCGCGCGGGGTCGATCCCGACGTGTTGAGTGGCCCCGAGTTCATTCTGGCTCTGCTCGAGCTCTTCGGGTATCAGGTGGTGTCGCAGGGCGAGCCTGACGTCTACATGGCGACCAAAGGCGGCCTGCGGACCTTCATCCGGACCGACATCTACGGGGCAGGCCAGCACCCAGAGCTGAGCGAGGCGGTGGTGCGAAAGTTCGTTGCCGAGTTCTCCACCTCCGGGGCGGACCGGGGCATGCTGATCAGTGACAAGTACGGCCCGTTCATGACCTTCGACATCGAGACGAAAGATCGCCGCATCCGTTTCGTCACCCGGGAGAGAGCCCAGGGGTTCATCGATTCCATGGCTCTCGGTTAGGGCACCCTCCGGCTCGGATCGGGTCCGGGGTAAGATGACCTGAGAAGGAGGACCATTTTGCTTCGTGGAGTTGGAACACAAGAACTGTTGATCGTCCTGCTCATCGTTCTCCTCATCTTCGGGGCGAGGAAGCTGCCTGATCTCGCCCGTTCCCTGGGAGCGTCTGCCAAAGAGTTCCGCAAGGGGATCGCCGAGGGATCCGAGGACGATGTCGACGCGCCGGCCGCCGAGGCCAAAGCGGCCGAGACACCGGCTTCTGATACCCAGGTCCCGGACACGAAAAACCCCGACTAGACGCCGGAACCGAACAGGTTGTCGTGGCGTTGTTGAGGTAAGGCCTCCGTGACGGAGTCCGTCCCACTCACCTGGGAAGAGGTAGCGCGTGTCTACGGACGGAAGATCTACAACTTCGCCTACCGGCTCACCGGTAACTCCGACGACGCGGCCGATCTCGTCCAGGAGGTGCTCCTCCGGGTGCGTCGTGGTCTCGCCTCGTACCAGCCGGGCAGCTTCGAAGGCTGGCTGTGGCGGATCACCAGGAACGCGTTCCTCGACGACGTCCGACGACGGAACCGACGTCCTACCACACCTCTCCCGGATGAAGTCGACCGCTGGAGCCTCGCCAGCGCCCCGGCGGCCGACACCGAGTATTCGCGCATCTCGATCGGTGATGACGTGCAAAAGGCCCTTCTCGAGCTCCCCTACGAGTTCCGGGAGGCGGTCGTCCTCTGCGACATCGTCGGGCTCTCATATGAGGAGATCGCTCGTGCCGTGGCAGTGCCGGTGGGAACGGTTCGTAGCCGGATCCATCGTGGTCGCAGACTTCTCCGGGAGTCGTTGACATGACCCACCTCGGCGAGATGATCAGTGCCTACCTCGACGGCGAGCTCTCCCGACCTGAGATCGAGCAGCTGCTGATTCACCTCGACGGGTGCGGTCGGTGCGCGGCGGACATGCAGGACGCGCAGATCGTTCGGTCGGCGGTGCGCTCGCTGCCCCTGCTCGAGCTCCCGGCCGGGCTCGTCCCGGAAGCCGAGACAGAACTGGTGTCCCTGCATCGCAACCGGGGCTTCCTGGTGGGGGCCGCTGCCGCCGTGGTCGCCCTCGTCATAGCCATCGCCGCCATCGTCACCCCTTCGGCGGCAACCGTCTCGCTCGAGGAGTTGAACAGCCGCTACGGGGCGCGTGCCTCGCTCGATCCAGCCTTCGGTCCGGCCAAAGTTGTCGTCCCCGACCTGGCCCAGCTCCTGGAATGAGACGACTCGCCGCTTTCGTCACCGCCCTGGTGCTGCTCCCGGCTTCGACCGCCTTTGCGACCGAGCTCGACGAGCTCCTCGAAGAGAGCCGGGAGGCCTCGTACAGCGCCGAGCAGGTGATCACGTGCTCGACTCCTGACGGGGTTCATGACGCAGTCATCGAACTCAGTCAATCGAGCGGCGAGCTCCATGTCGGCGCGCCGGTCGCACCGGGAGTCGAACTAGCGGCAGGGTCCGGCGGCTGGACCCTGGTCAGGGAGGGCGCTGTGGTGAGCAGCGCCAATGTCGAGGGAACCGGCGACGTGCCCGAGCCGCGCTACAGCGTCGACGACGGGGCGGATACCGAGTATCTGGGCCGCGATGCGGTCAGATACGAGATGGCCGGCGATGGAGTGGTGCGAGCCGAGCTCGTGTTCGACGCCGAGATAGGGGCCCTGCTCCGGGTGGTGACGTTCAATGGGGACGGCAGCGTCTACTGCGAACGCCGTTTCATCACCTTCGACCCCGAAGCCCCGCCTCCCGGTGACGAGGAAACCACCGAGGTCGTCCGATCGGCCGAGGGAGGAGTCGATTCGGACCTGCCCGACACGCTGGCCGGATTCGAGCGTCTCGATGTCTATGAAGACGATGCGGGCTTCGTCTTCGCCTACTACTCAGATGGCTTCTTCTCCTTCGCCGTGTTCCAAATACCTTCGCTCCTGAGCATCGACACCGGCTCGCCGGTGACTCTCGCCGATCGGGTCTACACACGGTCGTTCAGCCCGGGTCAGGTGACCTTCGCCTGGGAGACGAGGAGCGGAGGCATGGCCATGGTCGGTGACCTGCCCCCGGACATGCACGAAGAGGTGTTGGCCGGGCTGCCCGCCCCCCAAGACCCCGGCCTGTTCCGGCGGCTGTGGAGGAGCCTGTTCGGCTGAGCCCGGCGGGCGCTCAATTCCAGCCGTCGAGCAGCACCCGAGCCGCCCAGGCGGTGGGGTCGCGCAGCTCCGCAGCCGAGGGCATGCGGGACGGATCGGCCCAGAGAGTCTCGAGGGCATCCTCGCCGTAGCGACGTTCCACCTCCTGGTTGAACACGTCGCCGAGCCGCGTCGCCTCGGGTGGCACCGGCCCCAGCCCTATTCCCGGCGCCGAGTCGGCTTCCTCCCGCGTCTGGTCCCGGCGCGCCGAGATCGAGTCGAAGGTCGGTGCCAGTTCGGCGATGGCCCGTCGGGCCAGAAGCCGGCCGCACCCGGTGATCGCCCCCAGAAACGCCTCCAGCTCGAGACGCGGGGCTTCGGCTTCCTCGCCTCCGACCAGACCTTCGATCCCGCCCGCATCCGCGATCGCCTGCTCGATCGCGACAGGGTCGGAGCCCCCGGCCATGAGCCCGCTGAGCATGGTGGGGTCGATCCTGACGGTATCCGCGTAGGCACTGGCGAGGTGATCGAGGTGATCGTGGATCCAGGGGAGTTGGGAGACGGCCCGGAACGCCACCTCGTTGGCCACGATCCAAAGCCTCACCTCCCGCTCGTCCAACCCGGCCGAGCCGGTCATCGACCCGATGTTGGGGACGACGATGCTCAGGGCGCCAGGATGTTCCTGGGGCAGCCCGGCGTCGAAGGAGGCCACCACCCACGTCGACAGTGAGCCGACCAGGGACCCGACCTGTAGCCCGATCAGTGCGGGGGCGAGTTGGGCCATGAGCGGTGCGGCCGGCCCTTCGCTCGCCAACGACGATGCGAACGGCTCCACAAGTGACCCGAACGACTCGAGATTTCGCTCTGCCCAACCCCTTGCGTCGAGCGGGAGGACATCGGTCGCGGGAACAAGCCGGAACGGGGCGATCTGCTCGACCCGGTACTCGGCGAGTCGAGCCAGCTCGCGGAACTCCTCCGCCGCCCACGGCTCGACCGGAACCGGATCACCGGCGAGATGGCGGGCCACCTCGGCCGCCAGCTTCCAGTTGATCGGACCGGGCTGATCGAACAGCTCGAAGAGCTTCGAGAAGAGGTCGTCGGTCATGCGAACCTCCGGTTCGCCGTAACCGGTATCCGGTGTCCGGTATTCGGAGTCATTGGGTCCCCAGGGTGATGGTCAGGTCGACTGCAGACTCGGATCGGGTGACCGCCAGGGTGACATCCTCACCGGCGCGCCTGCTGCGCAATTGGGTGAGCAGCGTGTCCATCGTGATGATGGGCGCCCCGTCCAGGGCGGTTATCACGTCGTTGACTTGTCCCCCTGCATCCTCGTATGCGGATGGAGAAGAAACTTGTGTGACCATGACACCGACCGGATACTCCGCCCCGTCTTGTTGGGCGTAGGCGGTGCGGCCCTGGATCCCGAGCAGGGCGTGGTTGACCAGCCCTGACTCGATCAGGTCGTTGGCCACTCCGATCGCCATGTCGATCGGGATGGCGAAGCCCAGACCTTCGGCCCCGACGTCGGAGACGGCGATGGCGGTGGTGATCCCCACCAATCGGGCATCGTTGTCGAGCAGGGCTCCACCCGAGGAGCCTCGGGTGATCGGGGCGTCGGTCTGGATGAGGCCGTAGAGCGTGGTCCCCACCTGGACTTCCAAGGTTCGGTTTAGGGCACTGACGATCCCGTAAGTGACCGAAGGGCCCCCTTCCAGAGCGAGGGGGTTGCCCACCGCCACGGCCCGCTCCCCGATGGTCAAACTGGCCGAGGAGCCGATCTCGATGGGGGTGAGATCCTGACGTGCGACCCTCAACACCGCGATATCGGTGAGCGGGTCCGACCCGATCACCTCAGCCGCCCACCTTCCGCCATCGGCGAACACCACCATCATGTCCTCGGCCCCGGTAACCACGTGGTGATTGGTGATGATGTAGCCGTCGGGGCTGTACACGACGCCACTGCCGCCACCCAGGCCGAATGCGCTGGGGACTTCGACAGCAACGATGGAGGGGATGGCGCGCTGGGCCACCTCGGTGGCATTGCCACTCTCCACCACGACTGGTGGGGAGCTCGTTGGAGGAGGCAAGGTCAGGCTGGGAGGTGGCGGGTTGGTGGGCGGCGTCGGCTCCTCGAAGACCCCGGTGAAGCCGAGCACGGCGAGGGTCACGCCGGTGCCGAGAAGAACACCCCCAAAGAGCCCGAGGACGATTGTCCACACGTCGACGCGCTTCTTCTCCGGCGACGTGGGTGCGGGGAGGTCCTCGTACCGGATCCCCTCCTCTTCGGACTCGTCCCAGAGATGCGGCCCGTAGGGGCCGTCGTCTGTCATAGGCTTGGGATTCTATGGACGCTTCCCGCCAAGTCATCAGAGTGTCGGTGGGTGATGCCGCCATCGACCCGTCTGCTCTTGTCGATGAGGCAGTTCGGCGCGATTCGGGTGCAATGGTCTTGTTCCTGGGAACCGTCCGCGATCACTCCGCGACCGCCGAGCAGGTGACCCACCTCGAGTACGAGGTGTACCCCGAGGAGGTCGTGCCCAAGATCCGCGAGATCGTCGACGAAGCCACCGGGCGCTGGCCGATCCTGAACGTGGTGGTCGAGCACCGCTCGGGCCGAGTGGTGCTCGGGGAGGCCTCGGTTGCCGTCGCCGTGTCCGCCTCCCACCGCGCCGATGCGTTTGCCGCAGCCCAGTTCATCATCGACGAACTCAAGACTCGTGCCCCGATATGGAAGAAAGAGCACTGGCCGGGAGGGTCCGAGTGGAGCCCTGGGTCCTAGGACCACTCCCAGTGTGCGCTTCCCGGTACCGACAATTTGATCGAACCGGCAAAGTTTGTCGGCAGCGGATATTGTCCTGTCGTCTTTGAGGAGGAGACCGAATGACGACCGTCCTGGAGCGAGCCGGCGCCCCATCGGCTGACGTCGGCTTCAAGACCCCGCCCGCCTATGTTCGGGATTGGGCGCAGCGTGAGCCCGACCGGGTGGCGATGCGGGAGAAGGATTTCGGGATCTGGCAGGAGATCACCTGGTCCCAGTTCTGGGAGCTGGTCCTCGACGCCGCCCACGGCCTGCTTGCTCTCGGGGTATACGAGGGGGACCGGGTCTCCATCCAATCCGAGGATCGCCCCGAGTGGGTGATCCTGGATATGGCCACAGTGGCGGTCCGGGCGATCACCGTCGGCCTCTACTCGACCAATCCCGCCGCCGAGGTCCAATACCTCCTCTCCGACTCAGGCTCGGTGGTCCACCTGGCCGAGGACCAGGAGCAGGCGGAGAAGGTGATGGAGGTGATCGAGTCGCTTCCCGATCTGCGCAAGATCATCCACATCGAGCCGCGCGGCTTTCGGAGGTGGCGGGACGACGAGCGGTTCGTCTCCTGGGAAGATTTCCTCGAGCTGGGTCGTCGACACCGGCAAGAGAACACGAGCATGGTGGAGGGGATCATGGCCCAAGCCACCGGGGACGACATCATCACGCTCGTCTACACCTCGGGGACGACCGGCCCGCCCAAGGGGGCGATGCTCACCAACGCCAACTTCGCCTTCAATGCCGATGTGCTGATCGGGTCGCCGGGCCGGACCCCGGACAACAAGTCGATCGGCCCCGACGACCTGATCCTGACCTACCTGCCCCTGTGCCACGTGGCCGAGCGGATCTTCTCCACCTGGTCCTCGGTCTCCCACGGGCCGTCGCTCAACTTCGCCGAGTCGATCGAGACCGTGCAGCAGAACCTCCGGGAGATCCAGCCGACGGTGTTCTTCGCCGTTCCCCGGATCTGGGAGCGAATCCACGCCTCAATCGCCATCAAGGGCCGTGACGCAACCTGGTTCAAGCGGATCTGGTTCGGGCTGGGGATGAGGCTCGCGGCGAGGATCGGCGATCTGCGGGTGGCCAACGACGGAGAGCACACCCCGTGGAGCCGGCTCCTCTACATCGTCGCCTATCCGGTGGTGTTCCGGGCACTCAGGGAGCGGATCGGTCTGCGTCGGGTTCGTTACGCCGCCAGCGGCGCCGCTCCGATCTCTCCCGAGGTGATCCGGGACTTCCTGGGGCTGGGCGTGCCGCTCTTCGAGCTCTACGGCATGACCGAGAACTCGGCGGTCGCCACATGCAATTTTCCCGGGGCCAACAAGGTAGGGACCGTCGGCATCCCCTACCCGGGGACCGAGCTCCGCATCGACGAGGACACCGGCGAGATCCAGACCCGGAACCCGGGCACGTTCAAGGGCTATTGGAACAAGCCGGAGAAGACCGCCGAGGCATTCACCGAGGACGGCTGGCTGAAGACCGGTGACGTCGGTGAGTGGGTCGACGGGACCCACGTCAAGGTGGTGGACCGGATCAAAGACATCATCATCACCTCCGGCGGGAAGAACGTGTCCCCGTCCGAGATCGAGAACCACCTGAAGAGCTCGCCCTTCATCAAGGAGGCGATGGTCATCGGGGATCGCCGCAAGTACCTGAGCGCCCTCATCCTCATAGAGGCGGACGTGGTCGGCGACTGGGCCACCCGTCGCCAGATCCCTTACACCACCTACCGGGACCTGACCGAGAAATCTGAGGTGATCGAGTTGATCCAGGGAGTGGTCTCCGAGGTCAACTCGGCTCACTCCCACCTGGAGTCGATTCAGAAGTTCAGGCTCATCCCCAAAGAGCTCGACCACGAGGACGGCGAGTTGACCGCCACCCAGAAGTTGAAGCGCAACGCGATGAGCAGCATGTTCGGTGAGTTGATCGAAGACATGTATCGATCGTGACAGGCCACTTCGTCGTGCTGGCCCAGGAGGCGGCGGTCTCCAACGAGTTTGCCCAGACACTCGTCGACGGGATCAGCTTTGGGGCCATCTACGCGCTGCTCGCCATGGGCTTCGTCATCATCTTCAAGTCCACCTCTGTGATCAATTTCGCCCATGGGGGGTTGACCGGCCTCGGCGCCTTTCTCGTGGCTGCGTTCGTGACCGTGCTCGACTTCCCCGGCCGATATCTGACCGTTCTGCCCGAGTGGGGGCAGTGGACACTGAACGTCCTCACGGCTCTTCTCGCCGCCGCCTTGATTGGTGTGATTCTCGAGCGGGTCTTTCTCAGGCCGATGGTCGGCGAGGCCCTGTTCGCGGTCGCCATCGTCACCCTTGGGCTCGACATCGTCGTCCGCACCATCACCAACGACTGGATCGGGACCAACCCCCGGCCCCTTGGCGCCCCTTGGGGGCTCAATGTCGTAGACCTGGGTTGGGTCAGGATCGCCTGGTCGGAGATCGTCCAGATCCTCGTGACCGTGGCTCTGCTCGCCGCGATCGCCCTGTTCCTTCGAAGTCGAACCGGGGTGGCGATGCGGGCAACTGCGTTCGACCAGGAGACGGCGAGGGCGCAGGGGATAAATGTCGGGCGGATCTTCTCCGTGGCCTGGGCCATAGGCGCCTTCTTGGCCGGCGTGGCCGGGATCTTCTTCTCGGTCTTTCCCCGACGGGCCACCGGTGTGGACCAGGCAACGGCATTCATCGCCTTTCGCGCCTTCCCCGCGGTGATCATCGGAGGGCTCGACTCGATCCCGGGAGCCGTGGTCGGGGGGTTTGCCGTCGGGATCGCCGAGGCGGCGGCCAACACCTATCTCGGGCTGGAGTTCCTCGGTTCAGGGTTCCCGGGAATCGTCGGTTATCTATTGATGCTGGTCATCCTGCTCATCCGGCCATACGGCCTGTTCGGAACACCGGAGATCAGACGGGTATGAGCCTTTCGCTTCGCTCAGGCGACGGGCAACGAGCAACGAGCACGCGCTCTGGCTCGTCGCTCGTCGCTCGTCGCTCGTTGCAGCGGAGTGCCTCGTGAGAGGCCGTCCGCTGCTCCACACCTCCTACGAGTCCGATCAGGCGCTGCTCAACACCACCGCCAAGCGAGTCATGCTCGGCATCTTCATCCTGATCCTGGTCTCCATCCCGTTCCAAGTCGTCCCCGGGCTCGAGTTCCTCGGCGAAGAGGACTGGCTACGGCTTCTCTCCACGACCGCAATCTTCGCCATCGGCGCCCTCGGTCTGAACATCCTCACCGGTCTCGCCGGTCAGGTGTCCCTCGGGCACTCCTTCTTCATGGGGATCGGGGCATATACCGCGGTGTGGCTGGGGGGGCCGGTAGGGGGGCCATTCATCGGGTTGGGTCTCCCCATTTGGATCTGGCTTCCTGCAGCCGGGATCGTGGCCGCCCTGGTCGGGGTCGCAGTGGGCCCGACCGCGGTCAGGGTGCGAGGGCTGTACCTGGCAATCGTCACCTTGGGCCTCGTCTTCATCGGCGAGTACCTGTTCCGCAATTGGAACTCCCTCACCGGCGGGGCCCAGGTCGGCCGTGACTTCCCTCGCCTCCAGGTCAGGTTGTGGGACGAAGAGGCACCGCTCATCGACTTCACCACGAGCGGTTCGTGGTTCGGGCTCGACCTCTCGGGAACGGCCAAGTCATTCTTCTTTCTGGTGCTCCTGGCCGTGGGGTTCACCTTGCTCGCCAAGAACCTGCAGAGAACCAGGGTGGGCCGGGCATTCATGTCGATCCGGGACCGGGACATCGCCGCCGAGATCATGGGCGTCAACGAATTCGCCTACAAGCTGCTCGCCTTCGGGATCTCCTCGTTCTATGCCGGGATCGCCGGCGCCTTGCTCGCCTCGTTCGTGTCGAGAGTCATCCCGGAGCGCTGGGACCTCTTCCTGTCGGTCCAGTTCATCGCCATCATCCTGATTGGCGGCGCCGGCACGGTGACCGGCACCCTGCTCGGCTCGGCATTTGTCGTCCTGCTACCCCGGGTGGTGCAGAACTTCACCCTCTGGCTCCAAGGGGTCGCGGCGCAGGGCGAGGGAATACTCTCTTCCATCGCCAACGTCTTCGTCGCCACCTCTTCCAATGACTTCGGCCTGATCAACACCTTTGCCGGGGTCGGGCCCGGATTGTCGGTGGCCCAGCTCAATCTGGTCCTCTACGGTCTGTTGATAATCGGCTTCTTGATCTTCGAGCCACTCGGTTTGTACGGCATCTGGCTTCGCGTCCGCAACTACTGGAAGGGTTGGCCGTTCACCTATTGAGCGGTCTCGGGGGAGTGCCTTCGGGCGCTCTCATAACAAGAGGAGGAAGGAAGAGAATGAGGAAAAAGTCCAAGTGGCTGGCGCTCCTGCTGGTGCTCGGTCTCGTCCTCGCCGCCTGCGGTGACGGTGAAGGTGGCGACACCACCACCACCGCCGCCGGCGCTGAGGAGCCGACGACGACCGCCGGCGAGGAAGAGATGACCACGACAACGGCCGGCGAGGAAGAGATGGCGGAGATCGCCACCGATGTCGGTGTCGACCTCGAGGCGCAGACCATCACCATCGGGCTGTTGTCCGACCTGAGCGGGCCTTTCGCCCCCTTGGTGCAGGTCATCAACTCCGGTCACGAGATCTATTGGGCCAATGTCAATGCCAACGGCGGGATCAACGGTCTTCAAGTGAATCTCGAAGTGCGTGACACCGGTTACGTCGTCGACACTCACGTTCAGCTCTACGAAGAGCTGAAGAGCCAGGTGGTGGCCTTCGGTCATTCCACCGGATCTCCGCACACGGTGGCGATCAACCCACAGTTGCAGGCTGACGGGATCCTTGCCATCCCGCTCACCTGGTATTCGGGGTGGTCCGATCCCGCGATCAACGCGAACCTGGTGCCACATGGTGTGCCCTACTGCATCGAAGCCATGAACATGATCGAGTACCTGACGCTGGAAGCGCCGGATGCAACGACCATTGCCATCGCCTCGAGCCCTGGTGACTATGGCGAGGACTCCAACGCAGGGGCCAGGCTGGCCGCCGAGGAGCTCGGCCTCGAGATCGTCTACGACGGCACTGGTCTGGTCAACGCCGCCGACGAGGCCACGCTGGCCGAGGTGGCGAGTGGTATCGCCGGATCCGGGGCAGAACTGGTGTGGGTGACCACGTCGCCTACCCCGTTCGGGTCGATTTACGGGCAGGCATTGGCCGCCGGGTTCACCGGGGCGCTCTGGTCCGGAGCAGGCCCGACCTGGAACCCAGCTCTGGTTGGACCCGATTCCCCGATCAACGAAGCCCTTGCCAGCAACTTCTACGTCTCGGCGTACTACGCCCCATGGGGGGCGGACAGCGCGGGAAACCAGGAAGTGCGTGAACTGGTCGAGGCAGCCGGGGCGCCACCGCTCGACTACTACGCGGAGGGTGTCATCGAGGCAAAGATCATGGAACAGGCGCTTCGTGCTGCATACGACGCCGGGGACATGACCCAAGCGGGCGTCCTGGCCGCGGCCAAGAGCCTGGAGTCGGTCACCTTCGAGGGTCTCGCTCCGGACGAGACCTATGTCGGCGAGCCCAACGATCGGGTGCAGAGGGCGCAGTTCATCTCGCGTCCCGACCCGGCGGGTCTGGCCGACGGGACCTCGACCGGCGTGACTCTGGTCGAATCGATGTACACATCGCCGATTGCCGAGGCCTACGAGTTCACCGAGACCTGTTTCAGTCTCGGTTGATCGACAGTCTGTGGTGGGCGGCTCCGGCCGCCCACCACACCTGTTCGGGCCCAGGCAGATGAGGGAGGCCGAGTGTTAGCGGTGGAGAACCTCGAGGTCGTCTACAACGACGTCGTCCTCGTTCTGCGCGGCATCTCCCTCGAGGTCCCCGACGGCCAGATCGTGGCCCTGCTCGGTGCCAACGGGGCGGGAAAGACCACCACCCTGCGGGCCATCACCGGGCTCCTGGAGGTGCACGAGGGCGACGTGACCAAGGGCGACATCTTCTTCGACGGAGTCGACATCACTGATGAGGACCCCGCCGCCCGGGTCCGGCGTGGGATCAGCCAGGTGATGGAGGGGCGGCGGGTTTTCGCCGAGATGACGGTGGACGACAACCTGCGCGCCGGGGCCTATGCGAACCGGGACTCCAACCGGGTGGCGGAGTCGCGGGATCGGGTCATGTCATTGTTCCCCCGGCTGGCCGAGCGTGCCAACGCCACCGCCGGCTATCTCTCCGGCGGGGAGCAGCAGATGCTGGCCATCGGCCGGGCCCTGATGCAGGATCCCAAGATCCTGATCCTCGACGAGCCGTCGCTGGGTCTGGCTCCGCTTCTGGTGCAAGAGGTACGGGACACGATCGTCGAGATCAATGAGCAGGGGACGTCGGTGTTGCTCATCGAGCAGAATGCCAAGATGGCACTGTCGATCGCACACCACGGGTACATCATGGAGACCGGGAAGATGGTGATGGACGGGGATCCCGCCGGGCTGCTCAAGGACGAGGACGTAAAGGAGTTCTACCTGGGGTTGGGCGCCACCGGCGAGCAGAAGTCCTTCCGCGACGTCAAGCACTACAAGCGCCGGAAGCGGTGGCTGTCGTGAGCCGGCGTCGCCAGCGCCCGCCGTACCTGGTACCTGGTACCTGGTGCCAGGACCGGATTCGTTCCGAGTACCGAGTACTCAGTACCGAGTACAGCGCTCCGGAGGAGCGCTCATGAGCGGCAAACTCCTGCAGCGGCGGGCGGAGCGGTCCGGGCCCAAGGACTACGAGCATCTGCTCGAGGCACGGGACATCCATCTCGCCTTCAAGGGGGTCAAAGCCATCGACGGTGTCTCCTTCCATGTCGACGACGGGGAGCTGTTCGCCATCATCGGGCCCAATGGCGCTGGGAAAACCTCTCTGTTCAACTGCATCAACCAGGTCTACGTCCCTCAAGAGGGAGAGATCCTGTGGAAGGGGGAGAGCCTGATGGGCTTGAAGCCCAATCAGACTGCCGAACGGGGCATCGCCCGCACGTTCCAGAACATCGCCCTCTTCCCCCACATGACGGTGATCGAGAACCTGCTCACTGGTCGACACGTCCGGATGGACACCTCGTGGCTGGCCGGGAGCGTGTGGCTGGGCAAGGCGAAGCGGGAGGAGATCGAGAACCGGGAGATCGTCGAGGACATCATCGACTTCCTCGAGATCGAGCAGTGGCGCAAGTACCCGGTTGGGCTGTTGCCCTACGGGATCCAAAAGCGGGTGGAGCTGGGCCGGGCCCTGGCCATGGACCCCGAGCTGCTCATGCTCGACGAGCCGGTGGCCGGGATGAACCTGGAGGAGACCGAGGACATGGCGCGGTTCATCCTCGACATCCAGGACGAGCTGGGGATCGCCATCATCCTGGTCGAGCACGACATGGGCCTGGTCATGGACATCGCCGACCGCATCCTCGTGGTCGACTTCGGCAAGCCCATCGCCATCGGCACCTCGCCCGAAGTCCAACAAAACCCCAACGTGGTCAAGGCCTACCTCGGCGAAGAGGTGGAGACCGTCTAACCGCGTTCCTAATGCTCCACGTCACGGATACGTGACGGGCTGCATAACGTTCGCACGACGACACGACTGCGTCTCGCTTCTTTATGCAATGCGTCACATATGCGTGACGCCCTGCATTAGGAATGCGGTTAGGGACGCGGGTACTCGCCCACCAGCTTCCAGGCGGTGGGGAGGAGGAGGCCGGCGGCGGCGGCCTTGATCAGGTCGCCGAAGAGGAATGGGACCACGCCGGCGACGATCGCCTCGTTGATCGACATCTCGAAGATGATCATGAGGCCGATCACGCCGATGACGTAGATGATGAAGGAACCGAGTATGAATGCGGTGAACATGGTCGGGAAGGTGCGGTCCTGCCGTCGCTCCGCCATGTACCCGATCACTGCTGCGGCCACGACGAAGCCGATGAGATAGCCGGTCGTGCCTGCCGCCCTTGCCTCGTCCCAGCCGGCCGCCCCCCCGGAGTAGACCGGCATCCCCAGAGCCCCGGCCACTACGTATAGCCCTTGGCCCGCGGCTCCCAGCCTCATTCCGAGGGCGGCGCCGGTCAGGAGCACCGCGAACGTCTGACCGGTGATCGGGACCGGGGTGAATGGGAGGTGTATCTCCCACTGGGCCGCGGTTGCGGTCAGGGCGGCGGCTCCCACCACGAGCAACACCGAACTGACCCGGGACCGTGGAAGCACCCGTTGGGCGATGGCGGCTGATGTCATCTTTATCTCCTCGAAACCATGCCTCTGCCACCTTAAGGGCAAAGACTTCTACTCGCAGGCCACCGTTACCCTTTTCATCGTGGAGGACCAAAGCGACCGCGGATCTTCCTGGCCCCTATACCTGGTAGGGGCCCTCTTCGCGGTGGTGGTGGCCACCATCGGCGCCTGGAACGTGGAATTGCCCTATCTCGCCTTCTCCACGGGACCGGTTTCCGATGCCGCCGATTCCATCGTGGTCGAAGAGGTCGAGGTGTATCCGCCGGAGGGTGAGCTGCTGATGCTCACCGTGGTCAGCCAGGACGTGAACCCGTTCGAAGCATTGATTGCCGGGATCGATCCCACCATCGACCTCGTCCCAAAGGAGGCCTACCGTCCGCCCGACGAGTCCGACGAGGACTATCGAAAGCGGGTGCTCCAGCAGATGGACGACTCGCAGACCCGGGCGATCACGGTCGCCCTCGAGCACCTCGGCTACGAGATGGTGCCCACCGACGTCCTGATCACCGACCTGGTCCCGGACCTCCCCGCCGCCGAGGTGCTCCAGATCGGGGATTCCGTCGATAGGTTCAACGACACCGTCATCGGGCGCAGCACGGACCTGACCGATGCGCTCGAGGGGCTGGAACCCGGAGATCTGGCCGACATCGAGGTGACCCGAGAGGGCACTACCCAAACCTTGGAGGTCGAGCTCGGAGCCAGGGACGACGAGGAAGGAGGGGCGATGATCGGCATCATCGTCGGGGAGCTGACCGAACCACCTTTCCCGGTCTCGATACGGGCCGGGAATGTCGGCGGTCCCTCAGCGGGGATGATGCACGCCCTGGCCATAATCGACTCCCTCACGCCTGGGGAGATGACAAAGGGCCACATCGTGGCCGGTACCGGGACTATCGCCTACGACGCGACTGTGGGCGCAATCGGTGGTGTGCGGCAGAAGGTGGTGGCGGCAGAGGCGGCGGGCGCCGGGTTCATCCTGGTCCCCGAGAGCAACTATGAGGCCGCCCTGACCGCCCCCAGGGAAACGATCGAAATCGTGTCGGTGGCGACCCTGCAGGATGCCGTCGATTTCCTCGAGAGCCTCCCCGAAGCCTGACCTGCCCGCACCCAAACCGGCCGGATCCCAGAGGGATCGGTATCTTCTAACTCCGATGGCATCAGACATCACGCCCGATCAAATCCGACGAGCTGAGTTTCGCACCGTGCGACGCGGGATCGACGCTGCCGAGGTGTCTCGATTCCTCGAGCAGATCGCTCGCGACCTGGAGGAGCTCAGCGAGGAGAGGGGGCGGCTTGTCGCCAGGCTCGGGGAGTACGCCGACCGGGACCTGGAGACCGAGTTCGACAGTCTGGGCCGGGAGGTCGCCGCGGTGCTCCAGGCGGCGAGGGAGGCCGCTGAGTCGATGCGGGAGCGAGCCACGGCCGACGCAGCCCGGTGGCGCTCAGAGGCGAGCGCGGAGGTGGAGTCGATGCGCAAAGAGGCCAGGAGCGATGCCGAGGCGTTGCGTGGTGACGCCTGGTCCACGGGGACCGAGCTCCTCAATCAGGCGGCTGCCGAGGCGCGCCGAATCCGCGGTGAGGCGGAACGAGATGTCTTGACCGTCATGGGCGAAGCCGAGCGCGACGCGCATCGTCTCACGTCGACGGCCCGTCGCGAGGCCGAGGACCTGGTCCGCGCCGCCATGATGGATGCCGAGAAGATGTCTTCGGAGGCGAAGAAGCGTCACGACGACCTGATCGACCAGGCCCATCGCCAGGCCGAAGGGGCACAGGAGCGAACCCGCGCCCTCGAGGAGCGTCGCGAGGAGTTGATGCTCGAGCTGGAAACGGTTCGATCGACCTTGAGCCGGCTCGAGGGGACACTCGAGGAACGTCGCGAGGACCTCGAGTCCTCGAGTGAGTCGACCAGTGTCAAGGTGGTGCCGAGCCCGCGGTCCGATCCAGACGAGGAGACGTGGGAGTTGGGGGAGACGGTGAGGATCATTCCCCCTGCCGACCGCCAACCGGGCCGACCCGGGTCGCCGGTGGCCCGTGACTCGGAGTCGGCGGTCGAGGAGGTGAGGGAGCGCCCGGCCGATCTTCCCGGCCAACCGAGGATTGCCGCCACCCGGCCCCGGCAAGAGATCGACGAGCCGGAGCCGGAGCCGGAGTCCGAGCCGGAGCCCGAATCGGAGTCAGCGCCAGCGCCCGAGCCCGAGCCCGAGCCCGAACCGGCGCAGCGGGAGGTGTCGGGATGGAGCGCGCGGGCACCGAGGAAAGAGAAGAAGGCGCCGGACGATGTCGGTGCCCTCTTCGCGGCACTGCGTGGGACGACCGAGGCCACGATCACGGTACGCAGCGTCTCCGAGCCCGAGCCCGAGCAAACGCCCACGCCGGTAGATACCACACCGACGGCCTCGACTCAGGCCAACACCGACATCATCGAGAATCGGGACGCACGTCTCCTGCCGATCACCAATCGGGCGCTGAGAGGCGTGAAGAAGGCGGTCACCGATGCGCAGAATGTCGCTCTCGACAGTCTCCGCACCGACGACAGCTGGCACCCGGAAGGGCCGGCGCTGGCAGACATGATGCGAGCCGACCTGATCGGGCTCTGGGCCGAGAGCTACTCGGCGGGTCATGCCGCCGCCGAGGAGATGACCGGGTCGAAGCTGAGGAGGAGGGACACGCCGCCCTTCGATGCAGCCGACTCGTTCGGGGAGGACCTGGCCGGGGCGGTCTCCCATGCCCTCATCGACGCCGGAGATGGCCAGCGTGAGAAGCAGTCGGCCACCTCGAGGGTGTTCCGCGGCTGGCGCACCGACGAAGCCGAGCGGCGGGTGCGCGAGCTCGCCCTGGTGGGGTACCACCGCGGTCTGGTCGAGGCCGCGGGGAAGAATGGCTTGGAGTGGGTACCCAGCGGGACTCCATGCAGCGCCTGCCGCACCGCCGCCTCCGAGCCCGGCTCGAATCTGCCCCCGATTCATCACGGTTGTGAGTGCTCCCTGGCGCTGACCACCTCCTAGAGGCCAAAAAGACCAATCGCGGCTGAGCCATTACGCTCAACTGCGATGTTCACCAGGGTTCCCTCCGATTACAGGTCGGATCGAAGACGTCCGGTCACACTCATTCTCATCGCGGTGGCCGCGATCTATCTGGTCCTGACTGCTCTCGGGACGCTCTGGACCGACTACCTCTGGTTGAATTCGATCGGCTTCGAGGCGGTGTGGCGGCGGCGATGGGGGCTCTCGGTCATCCTCGGCGCCGCCGGGATCGCACTGGCGTTCGTCGTGCTCTGGGTGAGCCTTCGCCTGGTCGACCGCATGTCTCCCCGCTGGGCCCCATTCGACCTCACCGAGGAAGAGGAGCTGATCGAGCGGTTCCGGGAGTGGGTCGAGCCTCGGATACGACAGGTCCGCTTCTGGCTCACCGGCGGTCTGGCCGTGTTGCTCGGGTTGACCGTCGCCTCGTGGCGCGACGACGTGTTCTTGTACCTCAACGCCCAGGATTTCGGCGAGGTCGACCCCATCTTCGGTTTGGACATCGGGTTCTTCATCTTCCGACTCCCCTTGCTGGGGACGCTGACCGACTGGGTGTTCAACCTGCTCGTGCTGGCCACGGTGGTCATCGTCATCGGCCACTACTTCAACGGCGGCGTGCGTTTCAACGGTCGACGGCTCTCCGCCAGCCGGGCGGCCAAGACCCACATATCGGTGATGCTCGCTCTCATTGCCCTGGTGCGTGCGGTGATCTACCGCTTGGACATGTACGAGTTGCTGTTGTCGAACCGGGCATCGGAGCAGTTCTCCGGTCCCGGATTCACCGACATAACCGCTCGCCTGCCCGCCTACCGGCTCCTCATCCTGGTAGCGGTGATGGCGGCGATCCTGTTCATCGTCAACATCTTCCGGCCCGGCTGGAGTCTGGCCCTGGTCGCGGTCGGATCGTGGCTGGTGGTGGCAATCGCTGCCGCCGCAATCTATCCCGCCATCATTCAAAGACTTCAGGTCACACCCCAGCCCCTGGAGCGGGAGAGGCCTTACATCGAGCACAGCCTCCAATTCACCCGCGCTGCCTGGGGTCTCGACCAGGTCGAGGTGAGGGGGTTCGCCGCCTCCGACGATTTGGAGGCCGAGGGGATCGAGGCCAACCGGCTCACCATCGACAACCTGCGCATATGGGACCCGTCGGTGCTGCCGCGCACCTATCAGAACTTCCAAGAGCTGCGCAACTACTACACCCTCTCCATCGTCGACACCGACCGGTACACGAACGAAGGGAGCCCGACGCAGGTCATGCTGGCGGTACGCGAGTTGGAAGAGGTGAATCTCCCCCGTGAAGACTGGCTGAACCAGCGCCTCCTCTATACCCACGGTTTTGGCGCGGTGGTGAACCGGGCCACCGTCGTCGGCGACGACGGACAGCCCCAGTTCCTGCTCCGGGACGTGCCACCCCAGGCCGCGGTGGAGAGCCTCGAGCTCGACGAGCCGCGGGTCTACTTCGGGGAGACTTATCAGGAGGGTCGGCCGGTCATCGTCAAGACCGGCGACGAGCCCCAAGAGGTCGACTTCCCGCTCGCCGACGAGGGCACTGCGTACAACGAATACGCCGGGGAGGCGGGGGTGACTCTGGACAGCATCTGGAAGCGCATCGCCTTTGCTTTCCGATATCGCGATCTCAACCTGCTCATCTCAGGGGAGGTCCGGCCCGACAGCAGGGTCCTGGTCGAGCGAAACGTCGGTCACATCGTTGAGAACGTTGCCCCCTTCCTCGAGATCGACACCGACCCCTACCCGGTCATCGAGGACGGACGCATCTTCTGGATGCTCGACCTGTACACCACAAGCAGCTGGTACCCCTACTCGCAGCCGCTCGACCTGGACGCGATCGGCCGGCTGGCCCGTTCCTCGGAGTTGCGCGGCGGGATCAACTACATGCGCAACTCGGTCAAGGCCGTGGTCGACGCCCACGACGGACATGTCACCTTCTATTTGGTCGATCCCGAAGATCCGGTGGCCCGCGCCTGGTCCGAGGCGTATCCGAGCCTGTTCGCACCGTTCTCGGAGATGCCCGAGGGCCTGGTCGAGCATCTGCGCTACCCCCAGGACCTGTTCCGCGTGCAAGGCGAGCTCTATCTCGAGTACCACGTGACCGACCCCAACGAGCTTTTCAGCGGCAACGACGCATGGTCACTCCCCGCAGACCCGGCCACGATCAACCGGGACCCGGCATCGCCCGGTGCGGAGTTGTTGTTCGGGGACACCCGCGACCCGGCCACCGCCCAGCTCAGCTATCGCGCCGAGATCCTCCCCTATTACCTGCTCACCAAACTGCCCGGCGAGGACGACCTGTCCTACCTGCTTCTCCAGCCATTCACCCCCGGGAACAGGCGCAACATGTCCTCGTTCCTGGTCGCCGACTCGACCCCGGGTCGATACGGCCGCCTCATCGACTTCAGGATGCCCCAGGGTGAGCTGGTCGACGGGACCGAGCAGGTCGGCCAGCGCATCGATCAGGATGCAGAGATCTCCGAGCAGTTCACTCTCTGGAGCAACCAGGGATCGCGCGTGATAAAGGGTGACCTGCTCGTCGTTCCGATCCAGGACTCGATCGTCTACGTCATGCCGATATTCCTCGAGGCCCAGGGCGGTGGCATCCCCGAGTTCCGACGGGTGATCGTGGTCTACGGTGACAAAGTGGAGTGGGCTCAGACTCTCGACGCAGCTCTGGAATTGGTATTCGGGGAGGGGACCGGGGCCGAGGGCCCGGATGAGCCGGACCAGCCGTCGGAGCCGACACCCGGAGGCGAGACCGTGGCCGAGCTGCTCGAGCAGGCCGCCGCCGCGTTTGCCCAGGCGGACCAGGCACTGACGGAGGGCGATCTGGCCGAGTATCAGCGCTGGGTCGACGAGGCGGAGCGTCTCATCGAGGAGGCCCAGGAAGTGATTGCCGGTTCCGTCGAGGCGATGGCGGGCCGGTTCGGCTCGTGAACGGCCCGGCACACTTTCGAGCTCATTCCCGACAGCGACGTCCCGGCTCCTAGACTGGGCTTTCTCCTAAGGGAAACATGGCGAAAGACGAAGACGAATACATACGGATGCGGGGCACCGTGCTCAAGATGCTTCCCGACTCGACCTTCGAGGTGAAGCTGGAATCGGGGTTCGAGTTGCTGGCCAAGCCATCCGGTCGCATGAGACGCGGACGTGGCATACGCGTCCTTCCCGGTGACACCGTCGATGTCGAAGTGTCGACCTATGACCCCACCCGGGGTCGCATCGTCTGGCGTTACCGCTAGACGTTTCTCCGCCGGTCACCCGGCCTTATGAAATGTGTCATCCCCGGTCGGCATGATCCGGGCATGGAGTTGGTGATGAATCTGGTGGCGGGGGCATCGGCGCTGTTGATGATCGTCGTGGGCGGTTACGCCATCCTCGCCTTGTGGTGGGACGATCTGAGCTGAACCTGGTCGGGACGAGCGCGGTAGCTTGTCTGGGATGAAGCTGAGTTACATCATGCTGCGGGTGTCGGACATGGAGAAGTCCGTCGGGTTCTGGCGGGATCAGGTGGGGCTGGAGACCGACTGGACCGGTGGAGAGTTCGCTTTCTTCCCCCTTGGCGAGACCTACCTGGCTCTGAACCAGCCCCCGAGCTTCGAACCACAAGTCTCGGATACCGAGGTCGTTCTGGGGGTCGACGACGTGATGGCCGTTTACGCGGAGATGAACGACCGGGGCGTTCCCTTCGAAGTCGAGCCTCGTCCGGTCACCAACGACGGGAGACGATCGCTGCTCTCCGCCTACTTCCGTGATCCCGACGGGCACCTGGCCAGTCTCACCGGATGGGTCGAGTCCGCCGGATGAGGGTCGGGACGCGTTGAAGGGCGCCACCGGGATGGCGCCCTTCAACAATGCGCCGGCGGCGTCAGCCGGCGGCAGTCGTGGTCGTCAAGGCGGGCACAGTGGTTGTGGTCGCCAAGTCGTCCACGAAGGTGGTCGTGACCGCGGGATCGAGCGGGTCGGTCGGGTCGGTGTCGTCGTCAGCGTCACATGCGGCAGCGCCCAACGCCAAAGTCAGCGCTGCAGCGATCATTTTCGTCTTGTGCCTGCGGTTCTGCATCCGTTCTCCCTTCCAAGAGACACGTGCCGCTCTAGAAGAAACGGCACGCTTAACGAAGGGCATTACCCCCACTTCGGAACGGCTAAACGGATTGGGATGCCTTTTTCCGCGGTCACTGCGCGGTGTAGGCCCCGTCGACCAGGTAGTAGCCGCCTGTGCAGAACGACGCCGCATCCGAGCCGAGGAACGCCACCAGGTCCGCCACCTCCTGGGCTTCGCCCAATCGACCGATCGGGTGCATCCCGGCGAGGGCGGCCAAGGTCGCCTCGTCGAGGTTCTCCTCGAGCAGTGGCGTGTTGATGAACCCGGGCCCGACCGAGTTGACCCGGATTCCCTGGCCTGAGTACTCGACGGCTGCGGTCTTGGTCAACCCGAGCACACCGTGCTTCGCGGAGACGTAGGCAACGGACTGGGCGAAGGCAACGCTGCCCAGGATCGAGGCCATGTTGACGATCGCGCCGCCTCCGGAGGCGAGCATCGCCGGTATCTCGTAGCGCATTCCGTAGAACACACCGCTGAGGTTGACCTCGAGAACCTGCTGCCAGCTGTCGATCGGGTACTCACCGGTCGGTGCCTGCGCACCTCCGATGCCGGCATTGTTGACCGCGACGTGGAGCCCGTCGTAAGTCTCCACCGCGGTGGACACCATCTTCTCATTCTCCTCGGGCTTGGACACGTCGACGGCGACAAAAGTGGCTTCGCCTCCGTCGGACTTGATCTTCTCGGTGACGCGCTTGCCACCCTGCTCGTCGTAATCGGCGACCACCACCTTGGCGCCTGATCTGGCGAAGGTGAGGGCGCAGGCTTCTCCGATTCCGGAGCCTCCGCCGGTCACGATCGCCACCTTGCCGTTGTAGTCGTACTTGGCCATCACAGGCCTCCTCTTCCTCGTCTTCGGGGTTGGGCCCGATTCTCCCTCGGATCGAAGGTTGTGGAGTAGAGCCGATAGTCCCTGACGACAAGGCGAGCCTCTCCACCCTGCGATCGGTGGGCTTGGGTGACTAGCTTCTCCCGCCGTGTCGACGGTGTCTGCCCCATCGCCAAGAGCCCTCTGGTATGCCCTGCTCCTCGGTGGTGGAGTCGCCATTGCCGTCGGGGTCTACGGCTCGGTTCATGACCCGGCCGGCCAGCAGACCATCTCCCTGTTCTTCTCCAACACCCTCAGCTTCAAGGCATGGACCACGACGCTGGTCCTTCTGCTCGCCCTCTTCCAGCTCTACTCGGCGTTGAGAATGTGGGGCAAGGTGCCGTTCCCGAGGGACATGCCCTCATGGTTCGGCGACGTGCATCGGCTCTCCGGGACTCTTGCCTTCGCTCTCAGCCTCCCCGTCGCCTTCCACTGTCTGTGGGCCCTCGGCTTCGAGCCAGACATCTCCGAGTTGCGTCGCTTCGCCCATTCCCTGTTGGGGTGTCTCTTCTACGGTGCATTCGCGGCCAAGGTGACCCTGGTTCGTTCCCACGGCGCACCCTCATGGGCGCTGCCCGTGGTCGGGGGAGTGGTATTCACCACCCTGGTCGCCATCTGGCTGACCACCTCGCTGTGGTTCTTCACCACAATCGGATTCCCCGCCATCTGATGTTCGAGCGATTCGTCAACGTGTTCCAGGTGCTGGTGGCGATAGCCGCAGGTGCGACGGTGGTCTTGTTGCTAACGGTCTCGCCGACAGTCGCCGAGGTGGAATCGCCCGACACTGCCTTGGGCTCCGACCTGTTCCAAGCGAACTGCGCCGGATGCCACGGAGCCGGGGGAGAGGGCGGGATCGGCCCGGCGTTGGCCGGGGGCCTCGCCCGCTTCGGCTCGACCGAGGAGGTGGTGGTCTTCGTTTCCACCGGTGTGCCGGGGAGGATGCCCGGCTTCGAGACCCGGCTCGGCCCCGACGAGATCAATGCGGTGGTCGAGTTCGTCTGGGCCGACCTCGCCGGCCGCTAGCCCTCGTCGGAGCGGCGTCCTCGGCCCCGGTACCCGGCCGAGACCAGTTCGGTCAGCTCCTGCACCGAGGTGTCTCCCACCGCGGTCTCATAGGAGATGCGACCGTGCTGGAGGAAGTTGACCCGGTCGCAGACCTCGATGACCTGGGCGAAGTTGTGAGCGATGAGGATGATGGAGACGTCGCGGCGTTCCTTCAACTCGAGGATCAGGTCGATGATGATGGCGCTCTCCTTGGCCCCCATTGCCGCAAGGGGCTCGTCGAGCAGGATCACCTTGGCATCGGAGTAGACGGCGCGGGCGATGGCGACGGCCTGGCGCTGACCACCGGAGAGGAATCCCACCTCGGTGTCGACCGAGGGTATCCGTAGCCCCATATCGTCGAGATGGGCTCTCGCCTCCTCGCGCATCAGCTTCTTGTCGAGAAGGGGAATCGGGCGGCGCACTGCTTCCTTGTTGAGACGCATGTTGAGATACACCGGGAGCTGATCGATGACGGCCAGATCCTGATAAACCGTCTCGATGCCCAACTCACGGGCGTGTGACACGGAGCGCAGCTTCACCTCTTCGCCTTCGATGAACAAGGTCCCTTCGTCGGGTGGATGGAACCCGGTGATGATCTTGATCAGCGTCGACTTCCCCGCTCCGTTGTCGCCGATCAGCCCCAGGACCTCACCTCGATCGAGCCTGATGGTCACGTCACGCAGCGCTACCACCGGTCCATAGCGCTTGCCGATCCCCTCGGCTCTGATCACATCTCCGTTCGGGGCGGGAACGGTCATAATCGGACGCTCTGGGATCGGATCCGGGCCTTGGAGGCGATGGCGTTGGCCGGGACCGGCCGCGCCGCCCGGCGCTTCAGAGACCGAGTGGCAGCGCCATCCGGTCGATGGTCTCTCCACCATCGTCGACGGCGGTGACGACCAAAGAGCGATCATCCTGGGTCAGGGTGAGGAAATGGAACGACTCCTCACCGGCGACCTGGGGGAGGTGGCCCCCGGGACAATCCTCGAGGTCGTCGAGCTCTCGTCCCCCTCCACCGCTCACCACATAAGGGACGCCATCCCTGTCGAACCGCTGGTAGGTGTGGGCGTGGCCGTTGAGGACGAGGATCACATCGTCGTCAAAGAATGGTAGCCACTCGTGCATCACCGATTCGTTGTCGACATGGTCTGAACAACTGAATGGGGGATAATGGAACACGACGATGGTCGGTGCGTCGATGCGCTTCATCTCCTCCTGTAGGTAGGCGAGCTGTGCGTTCGACCCGACCTCATTTGAATCGAGGATCAGGATTTGTGTCTCGCCCCAGGGAATGGTGGCCCAACGCGGTGGGCCCCCGAAGGCCGTGTTGACGGCTTCGATGCGCTCACGAGACTCGATGTCGTGGTTTCCCCAGGTGAGCCAGAAGTCGATCCCCGAACGGTTAGCCCAGTCGAATGGTCGCAGCATCTCGGCAGGGTCATCGGTGTAGAAATTGTCCCCGGTGGTGAGGATCGCCTGCACGGGATGCGCAGAAGCGAAGGCCTCCATATCTGATGCGATAGCTGTCTCGTCGATCGTCCCTGAGCCCCAGTCGCCGATAACGAGTAGAGAGCCGGGATCACCCGGAGCCTGGTAGAACGAGCGTGCAGTCTCCTCGCTCGGATCGTCCGGCATGGGCTTGAAGAGGGTCGGCGAATCACATGCGGTCAACATGACGCCGAGCAAGACTGCCCCCACCAGAGATTTCCAGCCCCTCACTTCCGCATTATCCGGCTCATTGGAGCCAATCAGGAATCGAAAAGTTGTTTGCGCAACCGTGGAGTCGCCTTACAATCAGTGATCCATCCGACGCGGGGTGGAGCAGTCTGGTAGCTCGTCGGGCTCATAACCCGAAGGTCGCGGGTTCAAATCCCGCCCCCGCTACTGAAAGCCCTGGTCAGCGACCTGCTGACCGGGGCTTCTACCGTCTCGGGGTGTTCTTCTCCCGGGTTTCTACCGGTTCTTCCACAGTCCCCACCAGGGCTTTTGTCACACCTATGACCTTCGGGTTTCTTGGGGGGTGCGCGCTCTGCGACCTATGCATTGGTCAGACGTTCACAGCGATGACAGCGGTGGAAATGGCGAGCACCAATGTGACCGGGCCCCAAATACGTTCCACCTTCGACCGCGAGGCGAAGTTGGCGATCGCCCCGAGGGTGAAGAACCCGGTCAGAAACCACATCGCCGTGGGTCCGCTGCCAGGTACATCGACGTTGATGAGTCCCGCCGTGGCAAGTATCAGCAAAGCGATCAGGGGATAGACCACCAACCCAACCACGGCGCTCGCGACTCGGAGCCGGCCAGGCAGGACACCGGGTTGAGAACCACCCCAGGCCGCCGCACCCCAGGGGACACCAAGAGCCAGGGCTAGCTGGAAAATCGTGATGACACCAAGGACGACGACTGCGACGATTGCAGCGATCTGCCCTTTATCCATGGGCCGGATGGTAATGCCCTGGGCTACACCGCTTCGCTGTAGAGGTCGGTGATCCCAGCCAGGCGCCACCGACCCCGCGCCGGGAAAGCGGCTCGGTTGATGTCAGTCCGGCAGAGTGGTGAGGCTGATGACGATCTTCCCTGTGGCCTTTCCTTCTGCTTGGTACTTCAGAGCTTCCGGAATGTTTTGGAAGTCGTAGATACGGTCGATGACAGAGCGCAGCTGTCGCTTTTCGAGAAGGTCCGTGAGGAAGGCCACATCTTGGGCTCTGAACGGCTTCCAGGCCACCATCCGTACTGAACGGCTTCCAAGAATCGACACTAGGGGCCCTGCGACCATGGCCCGGAGTGTTCCCGCGATCGAGCCGGGGACGATCAAATAGGCCCCGCCGGGGCGCAACACTCGCCGCGCTTCAGAGATCGTGTGGTGCGACGCCACGTCTAACACTCGGTCGTAACGGCTCGCGTTGGCCGTGAAGTCATCGACGGTGTAGTCGATGACATGGTCCGCTCCAAGGGAGCGAATGAAGTCGATTTTCTCCGGAGCGTCGACGCCGGTCACCTCGGCACCGAGGTGTTTGGCAATCTGAACTGCGAACGGTCCAATGTTTCCACCGGCGCCGTTAATCAACACTTGTTCTCCCGGTCGGATTGGTCGCGGTTTCAGAAGACCCTGAGCAGCCATCACCGCTGCCTGGGGCACGGCGGCAGCTTGTTCGAACGTGAGACCCTTTGGCTTGTGAGCAAAGGCAGCTTCGGGTGCACAGGCGAACTCTGCGAAGGCGCCAAAGCCAAAATCGGTCAAGTCACCAAAGACCTCGTCGCCTGGCTTAAAGCCAGACACTCGATCACCCACCGCTACAACGAGACCTGCGAGATCGAGTCCGAGACGGGGGTTCCTCGGCCTCCGACGGCCGGTGATCCAGCGGGCGATCTTGGGACGACCCGTCAAGTAGTCGACATCAGCCATGTTCACCGACGCAGCATGAACCCGCACAAGGATCTCACCATTCTGTGGGGTAGGTGTCGGCACTTCCTCAAGGCGAAGGACATCCGGCGATCCGTACTCAAATCTCGTATACGCTTTCAATTGACCTCCAAGAATTTCGTCGGGACCTGTTTCGACTTCGCGAGATGGTCGAGTCGTTTCAGGAGCTTGGTGAGAAATGTCGCCATACCAGGCGCTGGGCGACATCGAGACCGAGCATGTTCTGATCGGGGAGGAAGCGACCCCACTCGGCGACTGATTCGTCGACGAACTCGGACTGTGTCATACCGTCAACCCTAGATCAGTCCCTCCTTCGCGAAGGTACAGTTCGTTTACGAAGGAGATGAGGCCAGCTGGCCGCTTACCACCCCAGGGATCTTTCAGGAGCTCGAGGTGGGGGCATTGATTCAAAGGGTGCAACCTGACGACAACTCCACCAAAGCTCATCAACGAAGATCACGAGCCCGCATCGCAAACAACGTCGAAGCAGCACATCGGTTGGATCGTTGCGGGGTCGTTGGGCACCGGTCTAGTCGTCGGTGTTGGTCTCGCGGTCGCTCCTTTCGTACCGGCCGAGGAGGGCAAAGTCACCGGAGCGCTCCTGCTCGGTTTCGCCTTGGGCTGGGCGATGCTGGCCTTTCTCTCTGTGCGGTTCAGCGATCAGCCGCAACGTTGGGTAGTTGTCCCGGCGGTGTTTATGGGAGTTGGGGGTCTTCTCCTATTGGCGTTCGGCTCTCCAGCGCACGGCGTGCTCAAATGGGTGTGGCCTCCCGCATTGCTGGTTCTGGTCGTGTGGATGTTCATTCGCTCCCGTCAGCAGCTGCACAGCGGAAGCCGTTGGCTGCTCTACCCGGTGTTCGCAGTACTTCTTCCTGCCTCGATCGGCGGCGCCTATGAGACCGTGAGCGGGGCGGCGGTGGACCCCAGCGACTACCCGATGTCCGGTGAGTTGGTCGACGTTGGTGGGCACAGCCTGCACCTGCGCTGCACTGGCTCAGGTAGTCCAACCGTGATCCTCGAACCAGGTGCGGGTGAGATGTCGTCGGGACTCGCATGGATAGAACCGGCTGTGGCTGGCGACACGAGGGTCTGCGTGTACGACCGTGCGGGGCGCGGTTGGAGCGAGGCTGCGGATGCTCCACAAGACGCCTCGGAGATTGCCACCGACCTGCACACCCTGCTCGAACGCGGCGACGTGCCAGGACCGTATCTTCTGGCTGGCCACTCCTTCGGGGGCCTCTATGTCCTCACATTCGCTGCCCTGTACCCCGACGAGGTCGCCGGGATGGTCCTCGTGGACTCAACCGCACCAGCCTCGATGACGACACCCGCACCGACAACACCCGGTGACAGTGGCCCCTACGACATCCCGGCGCATATCTCTGCGCTGCTCTCGTCGACCGCTCGACTCGGTGTCGGCCGCCTGCTGGCCCAGTCAGACTACGGCAGCCTGCCGCCCCAATCCCGCGACGAAACGCGGGCCAGCCTCGCCACCCCCAGCCACCTCAAGAGCGCAATTGACGAGTACTTAGTGGCCAATGCCTCGGCGAAGCAAGCTGCCACCCTGACTGACTTTGCCGGCAAGCCCCTGGTCGTGTTGACCGCCGGGAGCGGGAGCAGCTCCGGTTGGATGGAAGACCAGGATCACCTGGCCACATTGTCAACAAACAGCGCACATCGGGTGATCGAGGGCGCCACACACGCAGCGCTGCTCCACGACGAGCAATACGCAGCCCAAACCACCCAAGCGATCCTCGATGTGATCTCATCTATCCGGAACGACACTCGGCTCGGAGAATCATGAACAGCGGCGAGACCATCAAGCAAATACGAGATTCTCGGAAAGGAGTCTTCTCGTGACACGTCAGAACACATCGCAGCCCGTTGCCTATGACCAGAGCACGCGAGGGCTGGCGATTCTCATCGGCGTGATGTTCCTCGTCGCGACGCTGACATTCTTGGTCGGCGATGCCCTCATCACAGCTGCGTTCGACGCCTCCGGCCCAACGGTCGAGGCGAGCGATCTCGCCGTCGGGGCAATTCTGATTTCCATCGACGCAATCGCCGTGGCAGTGATCGGAGTAGCCGTGTACCGGGTGCTGCGGAGTCTTCAGCCGGGGCTGGCCCTGGGATATCTGATCCTTCGAATACTCGAGGGTCTCGCCATCTTGGTCGTCGTCGGCTACATGGTGGCGACCATTGAACTCATCAACTACGAGGCTGCGATATACGTCTTCACCGGGGTTGGCGGCCTGATGTTGGCAATCGCGCTCGATCGGGCGGGTTTGATAGCGTCGTGGCTGGCGTGGCTGGGTATCGTCGGTTACGTGGCGATCACGTTGGCTGCGCCAATGGATTTCCTTGGGGCCGTCTCTCTCGACTCACCTCCCGGGATGCTCTTCTATCTCCCTGGCGCCCTGTTTGAGCTCATCCTTCCGATCCTGCTGATCGTGAAAGGGTTCCGCCTCGTCAGCAGCGACCCCGACCAATCGACGCCTCGTTCTCTCAGCGAGATCGCGGACTGATCCGCCATACGGAGCTCGGAGGTCGCCAAATGGCCGTGGGATTTAGGGCAACCAGCCCGTCGCAACATATCGGGGGAACATCCAAGCTCAGACGCCGCTTCGCCCTGACGGCAGCTGCAGTCGTAGTCATCATCGGTGTCGTTGGAGCATTGCCGTTCCTCTACGCGCTGCCACTGATCGGCATGCTTACCGCCTGGAGTGCAAGTCCCGACGTCGGATCGGACGCACGGGCTCTCTCGCCGGGTTCAGGCAACCGGATCATCGGGTCGCTGGTACTCGCCGCCCTTGCTGTGGTGGCATTCCAAGGTCCGCTGCGACGGCTCCTGATCATCTCTTTCGGGACGGATCTGCCCTCGGAGGTCGTCGCCCTTCTGTCCGTCGCGGTATTGGCTCTTCCTGTCGCGATGATCGACTCCACGAGTCAGATCGCTGACCTGCCTACTGACTGGATGGTCGCGAGCAAACGCAACCTACTGCTCGCCCTCACGGCCTTGGTGACGGTTGCGAACTGGCATGCCACGGTTGGGCTGAGCTTCGTGGTCCTTGCTGCATTGGTCTTGGGCCTTCCCGTGGTTCTGGTGGCATCGCGGCTTCGCCACGCCCGACATGGGGTTTTGGAATTGGGTTTCTGGCGCCACCCGCTCAGCCGCGGGTGGGGTATGCACAGACTCCAACTGCTCAACATCGTGCTGTTTGTCGCACTGATGGGTTTGGTGGCGTTGGCGGGCACCTTCGACATCATTCGGCTTTATCTGCCGGTCGGGGGATACCCGCTCTTTCAAGTGGCGTTCGGCGCGGGACTCGTCACGTTGGTCATCCTGGCTCTAGTTCCGCTCTCCCATGTGTACTGGGGCACCAACCTGGCCGTTGCCGCTGGTTCGGCGTTCCTCGCCGTACAACTGATCACGATGTTCCAGCCCCCCACCGAGCCGGTGACAATCGTGTCTCCCCTCACCGAGGAGTGGTTCGTCTCCCAGGGAGGACGCGCCGAACTGGTCAACTACCACTATGTCACTTCTGGCTCAGCGCGACGCGTTCGACATCGTACAAATCGTCGACGGTCGCACCCACCCGCCTGAGAGCACGGACCTGGACAGCTACCACATCTTCGGTACCCCTCTACTAGCTCCGGCCAGTGGAGTCGTGACCTCGGTCGTCGACGACCTTGCCGATCAACCGATCGGGTCAGCAGACCACGAGCACCAGGCAGGCAACCATCTCGTAATCGACATCTCCAAGGGGCGCTATCTCATGCTCGCCCATTTACGTGAGGGCAGCATCGAGGTCGAGGTCGGGGACCGCGTATCAGCAGGCCAGGTCATCGCTCAAGTCGGTAACTCCAGAAACACGACCGAGCCACATGTCCACATACAGGCCCTGAACCTACCCTCGTTTGAATTGGCCAACAGAGACTTAGTCGAGTTGCTTCGGACCGTGCGCACGTACCCGCTGGTGCTCCGCGACGTGATTCTCATTCGCAACGGATCGGAGTCTGAGCCTGCCGTGGTTGACCCACGCCGCGGCGACGTCGTCAGGCCGGTGCCCTGACATGTGCTCACGCACCTCGGCCGAGTCACCGACCGACCATGCTGGCTTTGAAGGCCGAAACGCAGAATTCGAATCTCTGATCCCGTTCCCCGAGAGCGGTCAGGTCACTCCGGTGATCGACAGGACCTACGCCTCGGCCAACGTGCCGATGCCATGGGTCACGTCGAGACCGGACAGCCGTGGAGTTTGTCATCACCCTCTGACGCGAGTCAGACCGCACAGCAATAGGAGACCCCAAGTGCCATACCAGCAAGGAGTTGAGCCCGAATGAGTTCGATTCGAACCAGTGGATTGACCAAGGACTTTGGTGGTTTGCGAGCCGTCGACAACCTCACGCTCGACCTCCCGGGTGGAGGAGTGATCGGCTTCGTTGGACCCAACGGAGCCGGCAAGAGCACCACGATCCGAATGCTGTTGGGCTTGATGGAGCCCACTAGTGGGGAAGCCGAGGTGCTTGGACATCCGATCACAAGCCCGTCGGCCTACCTACGTCGTGTGGGCGCCCTCATTGAGTCTCCGGCGTTCTACCCCTCATTGACAGGGGAGGAGAACCTACGGGTATTCGCCTTGTTGCGCGGTTGTGAACGGGCACGCATCGCCGAAGTGCTACGGATAGTCGGGTTGGGTGACCGGGGCGCGCACACGTACAAGACATATTCGTTGGGGATGAAGCAGCGGCTGGGGATCGCCCTCGCTCTGCTTCCGGACCCCGATCTGCTGGTACTCGACGAGCCGACAAACGGCTTAGACCCAGTGGGAATCGTCGAGATTCGACACCTATTGATGAAACTCGGAGCGGATGGCAAGACCGTGTTCGTCTCGAGTCACCTCCTGGCGGAGATCCAGGCGGCGTGCGACTCGATCGTCATGATCGACCGTGGCGGTGTTCTGTTCAGCGGGACGATGGCGGACCTCCTGAGTCGTAACTCGCCGACCATCCGGGCCGCCGCCGAAGACGATTCCGACAACGCCCGGCTCATCCAGCTGGCGGCCGACGCCGGATATCACGCGACGGGGGTCAACGGCGCCATCGAGATCGAGGCTCCCGGACACTGGGCTCCCACTCTCAACCGTCTCGCCTGGCAAGAGGGCATCAACCTCAGGGAACTACAGGCAACGTCATCGAACCTGGAGCATGCCTTCTTCGCGATGACCGGCAACGACGAGAAAGGGACCGAGTGATGCGCGCCCTCCGGTCGGAATGGTTCAAGCTGACCCGAAGCAACACGCTCTTCGGTTTCGGAGGAGCGATGGTCGGCTTGACGCTGCTGTTCACGGCGTTGGCGTTCCTCAGCGTCGGTGGTGCCGATGTCGACCTCGATGGAGGAGAGTCCGAAGCCTTCGTGACTGCAGGAGTCCTATCTACGTCAGACGGCTCAGTCTTCGCCTCCACCAACCTGGCGTCGATGCTCGGAATCGTCGCTTTAGCGCTTTTCGCGTCCAGCATGGCGGGCGAATTCAACAAGGGCACCATCCGGATGCTGTTCGTTGCCGAACCCAACAGGATCAAAGTGCTGGCAGGGAAACTGGCCGCACTGGCTCTGTTTGTGGCGGCGGGCGTGGCGGCGGCCATGACGGCCAGCATCGGCATCGGAGCACTGCTCGCCCCGAGTGCAGGAGTCGACACCTCCAACTGGTGGACCACCGAAGGTCTGACTGCCATCGGTGTCTCCTACGTGAACATCGCCGGAGCCGTGCTTGTACCAGGGCTCATCGGCGCTGCCATTGCCGTTCTCACCCGGTCGTCAGCCATCGCCATATCTGTCGTGGCCGCGTATTTCATCCTTGGCGAGGCTCTGATCAGTGGTTTTTGGGATACCTTGGCTCGATGGGGCCCGTCCGCGGTTACGAATGCCCTTGCCGTCGGCGGCATAGGAGGCGCGGGGATGATGGGGGGAGCCGCCCCTGTCATCGCCTATGCAACGGCGGCCACCCTCGCTCTCGTCTACGCAGTCGTGAGCGTGGCGATCTCCGCGGCGATTCTGGCACGAAGGGATGTGACCAGTTGAGCGCCGCACCATTGAAGCTGACCCCGCTTCGAACCACGGGAGCTGGGCGAGTTGCTCCTCGTGGTCAGATCAGGAGACGCAACTCTTGAGCGATTGCATGACATCGAGTGAGACGGCCACTGAGATGCGTCGGTCTCGGCACGTCGGGTGATCCCTATTGGCGCGGCGAAGCCCACGAATGCACCTGCGATCGCGACGATCGTCATGAGCGGGACTGCGTCTTTCATCAGCTTCCACCCGCATCGGTCGCGGATATGACCGACTGTTTCCGCAAGGTTGGCTGCCAATCATGAAGGCGATTGTCCTGAAGAGGGCAGGCTCGCCGGACCGCCTCGTCCTGGCCGAGGTCCCCAAACCGGTTCCAGAATCGAACGAGGTTCTCGTCCGAATCCATGCGACCAGCGTCGTCCGCGGTGACGTGGTCATGCGCAAGATGCCCCGGTTAGTGGCCCCGCTTCTTGGGGAGACGCCGAGGTTGATACCGGGCCACGAGTTCGCCGGAGAGATCGAGGCCACCGGTGAGAACGTCACCGTATTCAAGATCGGGGACCGTGTGTTCGGCACGACCAGCGGTCTTACTCAGGGTTCCTACGCCGAGTACCTCTGCGTGCCCGCGGACGGCATGGTCGCTCACATGCCTCCGGACGTCGGCTACGAAGAGGCTGCACCGATCCCGGTAGGAGCCATGACGGCCCTGCACTTCCTACAGGCCGGAAACGTCGGCCCAGGCACGAGAGTTCTAATCAACGGCGCCTCGGGCAGCGTCGGAAGCTACGCAGTCCAAATCGCCAAGCGAATGGGCGCACACGTCACCGGAGTGGCCGGCGCTTCGAATGCAGAGCTTGTCGCATCGTTGGGAGCCGACTCAGTGATCGACTACAGCAAAGAGGATTTCACCGAGGGCGCTGAGAAGTACGACCTCATCTTCGACGCAGTCGGAAAGACCACGGCGAGGAGGACCGAAGGCGTGCTGGCGGAGCACGGCAGATTCGTCTCCACGCGAAAACGTCGACGAGAGAAGGTCGAGGAGCGCCAGGCCGTCCAGGACATGGTGGCCAGCGGGGCTGTCAGGGCCCTGATCGACCGGTCTTACACCCTCGAGCAGATATCCGAGGCTCACCGGTACGTAGAAGGTGGCCGCAAACGGGGCAACGTTGTCGTGGTCGTGGCCCAAGGTTGAGGAAGTGGTCCGGCAAGGCGACATGCATACAAGCTCACGTGATTCCATCGCGCGTCTGCGTCAGGATCATTGGAGCTTGTCGTCCCACACACGCCTCGTGCCGCGAACGTTGTCTGGATTTGGTGGGAGGTGGAGATGAGCCGAGTTCCTGACGGTTCTCCGTCGGTGGATGCGCTGGCCGAAACTGCCGATGTCGAGGCTGCCTTCGTCCAGCGCGCAGCAGAGGCCGGCGCATTATCCGGGGGACGCCAGGGTCCGCTCTCATCTGAGGACGCCGGTCGCCTCCGATTCCTGCAAGCTTGGGATTCAGCGGGTCTTCCGGTCGAGGATGTGGCCGAACTACTTCAACGCGACGAGATCTCGTTCTCGTTTCTCGGTGTCCCATGGCTGCAGCCCTCGGTTCGGCTGGAGCAGACATACGAGCAATTGGCCGTGGAACGAGGAATGGATGTGGAGATTCTCCAGGCGATACATGAGTCCCTTGGATTCAGGCAGCCTCAGATTTCGGACCACGTACGACAAGACGATCTGGTGATAGCTGAATGGATGCAAACCTTCTTGGCGTCCGGGGCAGGGAAAGAGGCTCTACTCCGACTGCTCCATGTCTACTCGGGTGCGCTGGGCAGAGTGGCACAGGCTGAGGCCGAGGTTTTCGAGTCGGAGATCGAGGAGAGGCTGCGGGCAGCCGGCTTCTCGGAGAGGGATCTCATCCAGACCGGAGGCCAGGTCGGGGTCCGGATGGCGGAGATGTTCGAACAGACGCTTCTTGGGATCTATCGGCGCCATCGCCAGCACGTGTGGCTGGACCATTCGATCGACCACATCGAGATCATCTTGGAGTCGAAAGGCCTCTACGAAAGGCTCGAGAGCCCTCCGTGTGTGTGCTTCATCGACCTCGCCGGATACACGAGACTCACCGAAGAGAAGGGCGATCGTGCCGCAGCAGACATCGCAGACCGGCTCGCCTCCCTGATCGAGCGGATCTCAGGCGCGTTCAAGGGTCGACCTGTTCGTTGGCTCGGGGACGGTGGGATGTTCGTCTTTCCCGCACCTGAGGCCGCCGTTAGGGCTTCATTGGAAGCGACAGCACAGGCATCGGCCATCGGCCTGCCTCCAACCCATACAGGAATCCACTGTGGACCGGTTGTGTTTCAGGATGGCGACATCTACGGCCGCACAGTCAACGTCGCTGCCCGACTGTCGGCGGCGGCAGGTCCGGGAGAGGTGTTGATAAGCGGTCCGGCCGCCGAGAAACTGCCCGATGGCGTCGCCCTCGACGATCTCGGAATGATCGAATTTAAAGGGCTGGCTGATCCGCTTCAGACCTACCGAGTGGTCGAAGGATAGTGTCTCTGTCGTTGTTGGCCTCTAGCCCCCCACAAAAGGAGACACCGCCATGGTCACACCATCGCAGTCCTACCCGGCCCGGCTGAGCATCGACTACCCGGAAAAACTAGATCGGGTCTCGACATTCTTCCGGCTCATCTTTGTGATCCCGATACTCGTCATTCTCTCCCTGCTCACAGCGACAGCCAGCGACACCGTCACTGTGATCACCGACAGCGGCGAGGTGGTGTCCAAGATCACCACGACCGGCCTGGGGATCACTGGCGGCCTGTTCGTGGCGACAATGCTGATGATCGTCTTCAGACAGCGATACCCACGCTGGTGGTTCGACTTCGCCCTAGCTCTCAACCGGTTCTCGAACCGTGTCGGTGCGTACATGGCGCTTCTCACCGATCGGTATCCGTCGACCGAGGACGAGCAATCAGTACATCTCGACCTCGACTACCCAAACGTCGAACAGGGTCTGAACCGCTGGATGCCACTGGTGAAATGGCTGCTGGCCATCCCCCACTACATCGTCCTCGCAGTGCTGGTGGTGGGAGCCGTTGTGGCCATCCTCATCGCCTGGTTCGCCATCCTCTTTACCGGTCGTTACCCCCGGGCACTCTTCGACTATGTGGTCGGGGTAGGGAGATGGGCGCTACGAGTGCAGGCCTACGCCACATTGCTGATCACCGACCGATACCCACCGTTCAGCCTTCAATGAACCAAGCGCTGAGGACCCTCGAAGCGAAAACGCTCCTGGTCAGAGCCATGTCGACGTTCCCGACTAGCTCAGTTGACGCCACCGGCTCCACATCTGCCCCACAGGTCCGCTCGGGTTCGTTCCGAGCGGGTCACGCGCCTCTGTTTCTCTAGCCCCAGCATTCCTTGAAGTCGAAGGCCGATGAGGTCGCACCGTTATAAGGCCGGCGCCACCCTGTCGAAAACCCTTTCGAGGCGCCTTTCGGGACCCCGTCACTTCCACGTCCTCCTCCCTCCTACGCGTCCCGTTGGTCGATCCAATGAAGCTGCGCAAAGTGAGGTCGGCCCGAGCCCATGGGCGGGCGTCTCGAACGTTGGCCGAAAGGTTTGCCTCCGAGTATTGGAGAATGAGCGTGACCGAACCGGAGCGTCTCCTCAGCCCGCGCCAACTCGCTGTCTACTTGAACGTGTCTGTGGCGACCGTCTACGACTGGCGGCACCGCCACTGCGGCCCACCCGGATTCCGCGTCGGCAAGCACGTCCATTATCGACGGTCGGATGTCGACCGTTGGATCGACAACCAGATCGAAACGACGTCTCGAGGCATACGATGAGCCCGGCATACCCAGGAGGGGCGGTCTGATGGCGTCGATACACCGCCGCATTACCCCCTCCGGAGGAACACGCTGGGACGTCCGCTACCGCGACCCCAACCGGGGTGCCCGGTCGAAGTCGTTCCGTCTCAAGTCGGAAGCAGCCCGGTTCGCCGCATCGGTCGAGACCGACATCAGCCGAGGCGAGTGGCTTGACCCGACATTGGGCCGCGAATCGTTCGGTTACTGGGCGGAACAGTGGCTGATAACCACGTATGGGCTCAAGCCGAAGACCCAAGAGGGCTACCGATCAGTGGTGAACCATCATCTCCTGCCCCGGCTTGCGAACACGCCCGTGGCCCGCGTCGACCTGGCGATGGTCTCCTCGGTCCTCTCGGAGATCAGCAGGAGCGGAGCCGGTGCTGGAACCGTTGGCAACATCCGCGGAGTCCTCAACTTGGTGCTGGAACAAGCTCGCTTGTCCGGGGCGATCCGCGCCAATCCGGTAAGGGACACCAAAGCACCCAAGAAACCACACCAGGAGATGGTGTTCCTCACCCCCGAAGAAATCATCGCTGTCTCCGACGAGATCAGCTTCCCGCCGACCAAGAAGGAAGAGGGTCGCCACCCCCGACAGGCGTTTCCCGAACGGGGCCTCCAGGTTCGGTTCGCCGGTTTCACCGGCCTACGCGCCGGCGAGATGACCGCACTCGAGGTGTCGGCCCTCGATCTGACAACCATGCACGTACGCGTCCTGCTATCGGCGAGCGAGGCATACGGGCAACTCCAGATCGGACCGCCAAAGACATGGCGGCGCCGCTCGGTCCCACTACCCCCCGCACTCGCCGAAGACCTAGCCACCCACATCCGGGGGAAGCGGCCGAACGATCACGTATTCACCTCAGCGCGAGGCAGCACGAAGGCGGACTCTTCGGCTACCACGGCCTAGACCCGGACCGTGTTCGGACCAGTTCCACTGGATCCAGCTCGAATCGCCAACAACCGAGTGTCCAGGTTCTGTTCCGACAACCGTTATCGGGGATAGCCTCACCGCGATGACCGAGTCATCAAGCCGGGCGCAGTTCGTGGACGAACCTCGAGAAAGAGACGTACTCACCGAGCGCGTCATAGGGCGGCTTCCAGGACCCAGGGTGCTGTGGATAATCGCTTGGGCGGTTGCACCGATTGGTTTGAGCGGGGTCCTCAGCTCGATGGCAGCAGAATCGAGTGAGGTCTCGGACCTCGAAATCGAGGCGATTGGCGCCGCTATCAGTGTCTACGTCGTGGGGCTGGCGCTCTGGGCGGCCCCCTACCTGACACGTGAGGCACGCCGCCTGAAGACGCTCGTGACGGAACTCGCCGAAACGGGTACGGACCCGCGATGGCTTGGCGGCGTCGCGAGTACGGCAGGACCTGTCCTCCTTGCGGCCTCCATAACCATCCTGGAGGATGTCGGACTCGTGCCACCACTTGGTGTGATGGACCTCCTAGTGCTCTTCTCGATCCAATTCCTCGAGCATCTCCCCTTGGCTACCGGCGTCTGGGTGGTGTGGACCATCCTCGTATCCGTGTATCGCCTGGGCCAGGTAGACCTGCGGCTGGACTCACACTCGGGGGATTCGACACTCGGCTTGGAGCCAATCGGGAGAATGGCCGTCCTAGCCTTTGGCATCTTCGCTGCAGGGTTAGCACCCATCCTCCTTGCGAACACCGACAGCGGTGTGGCGGTTGCCATCAATGGAGGCACCTTCCTCATCGTTGTTGGCGTGTTCGTCGGCGCGTTGTGGGGGATTCATCGTCAGATGCTGAAGACGCGTGACGAAGCCCTCAGCCAGGCGCGTCGGCAACTGGGACGTGTCTCGACGCGGATCGCAAGCTCAACTGAGCCAACACTGAACGACCGGGATGCGACTCTGTTGTTGGCGACTGACATACTCGAGCGTCGAGCTCGCGAAATCGCCGCTTGGCCCATGACTGGAGGTCTCTACGTGCGAACGGGTGCCATCCTCACCGGTGTCCTCATCCTTCTCATCACACGAGTGATTGCGACTGCTCTCGGAGTCTGACTAGACCAGCCGGAAGCCTCCGTCGATCCGGCGGGACTCTGGCTGTGGTCCCGCGACACGTCCCCCGATCAGGTCGCACTGACCATCTGCTCCTCCATCGCGCGTTCAGCGCGCGAGAGAGTGCGATCAACGGTCAATAAAGCGAAATGACGCGAACCAAAAAACGCCATCTGAGCAGGCATTTCGCGTATTTGCCCAGGTCAGGTCACCCCAGACTCGGCCATAACCCGAAGGTCGCGGGTTCAAATCCCGCCCCCGCTACTGAAAGCCCTGGTCAGCGACTTGCTGACCAGGGCTTTCTACCGTCCCGGGGACATCTAATGTTCGGATCTCTACCGATCCTCCCACTGTCTCTACCAGCGCTGTTGTCGACCTATGACCTTCGGGTTTTCTGAGAAGGGCGAGAATCGCCTTGAAGCGATTCGGAGCCCACGCACAGGTACCCGGAGGCCGATGGAATCCTCAGCTCATCACTGCCGGGTTCAACTTCGGCTGAGTAGCTGCTTCCGCTCCTCAAAGTCTTCCCGGTCGATTTCGCCGGCGGCGAAACGTCGCTCCAACAGGTCGAGCGGCGTTTGCGTTGTCGGCGAGGGCTTGGTGCTGAGGTTTCACTGTTCAGGATGACGTCGGGCTCTGCGCACATATCGTGGGAAACCGGTAGAGGTCGGTGGTCCTCATCCGGGCGCAGGTCACTCGGTGGCGATGTCTGTCACCCGGGAGTACGGCCCGGGGCATGTAAAGGGATGCCACCGCTTGCCGTAGCCGAACGGGTTCTCCAAAGGCGGTCAACGTCGCGGCGAGCCAGAGCGTGAGGTACTTACGGCCCCAGCCGCGCCGCCGATAGTCGCCCTACTTGTGATTTAGCTCCTGGTTCCAGGGCTGTTGCATGGCTGACAGCCCGTCCAGTCTAGCGAGCAGCTTGTCGAGGAGCGCCTCCAAGTCCTTCACCTCGGTGGGGGTGAACCCATCGAGCATGGATTGGTAGACCGAGAGACTGGTGGTGAAGGCTTGGTCGATCAGGGACCGGCCGGCATCGGTGATCCCTAGCCTGATCGCCCTCCGGTCCTCAGGGTGTGGTGTCCGTTGAACCAGGCCTTGTCGCTCGAGCCGATCGAGTTTGCCTGTCATGCCCGATTGTGAAGTCAGGAGCTGCTGAGCGACCTGGAGAGGGGTGAGGAGCTCCGGTTCCGCCCGTCGTAGCAGGGCCAGCACCTCGTAGTCTCCCCGCCGCCGCAATCCGGAGGCGATGGCGGTCCTTTCCAATACCTCCTCGGCCAGGCGCCCGCTCCAAATCAACCGATGGGCGACTCCGAGGCCAAACAGATCCTCATCCGGGCGAAGACGGCTCCAACCGTCGACCGTCTCGCGGGAGAAATTCGATCGGGTCATGAGCCACCAGACTAGCTTGACGTAATACCGTTCATATACGTATAGTACGTCAACGAAGCATAGGTCGCCAGGATTGATCCTCCCGATCTCCAAACCACTAGGGAGGACGATCACTATGGCAACCACGACAGCACCGCCCGGACCCCCAACGACCAGACGGGCTCCGATGGACTCGCTGAGAAAGACCGTCTTCTGGGCTGGCCTGCTCTACCCTCGGCTATCTCCTCACCGGGACATGGAGTGTGCTGACCGGCGTGGCAATGCTTCAATCGTCGGCGTTCGAGGCGTGGCTCGCTTGGCCGGGGATCGCTATCGGGCTACTCCTTGTCGTAGGGTCGCTCGAGTTCGTCGGCCGCTTCGAGGAGCACGGCTGGAACCTCGCCGGCACGATCGTCCCGCTCACTTACATCGCCTGGTCGGTGTGGCTCATCGTGTCGGGTCTCACACTTGTGTTGGGGTAGGCAGCGTTTAGCCGTGTTATACGGGCGGGCGGACGAGATCGATCGAGTCAACGTTCTCCTTAATGCCGCGGCCGAAGGTCAAAGCGGAGCGGTGGTGTTGGTTGGGGAGGCCGGCGTAGGCAAGTCAGCCCTTTTTGATGCTGCGGTTGACCTTGCATCGGAGGCAACAGTTGTTCTGCGCGCCCGAGGCGTCGGATCTGAGTCGGATTTGCCTTTTGCCGGTCTGGACCAGCTTCTTCGACCAATCCTGGGTCGCCTGGAACGCCTTCCGGATCCTCAGGCGATGGCGTTGCGCGGCGCTCTCGGGCTGGATTCGACAGGTACCGGTGACACCCACAATGTGTCACTCGGGGTCCTCACCCTTCTCGGCGAGGCCGGTGATGGGAATCCGGTCTTGGCGATCGTCGATGACGCTCATTGGCTGGACCACGAGTCCGCTCGGGCGCTGGTCTTCGCGGCTCGACGCTTGCACGCTGAGGGTGTGGTGATGTTGTTCGGAGCGCGGACCGGACAGTTCGATGTCTCTTCACTCCCGGAGATTGTTCTTGGTCCGTTGGACACTGACGCGACCGTAGAGATCATCCGTGAGGGTTCAGGAACGGAAGTGGCGTATGACGTGGCTCAGCGGATCACCGTGGCTACCGGCGGCAATGCCCTGGCTATCGCGGAGTTGGCGACCTTGCTCACCGCCGGTCAGATCTCGGGTCGCGATCCGCTGCCTCTCAACCTTCCGGTGTCGGCCAGGGTGGACCGTCTCTTTACCGACCGGATCGAGGGCTTGACCGAGGCATGCCGTCAGGTTCTGCTCGTCGCCGCCGCCGATGACACCGGGTCCACTTCGGTGGTGTTCGCGTGTGCCCGAAGGTTGGGCAGCCGGCCGGAAGACCTGGAAGGGGCTGAGCGGCTCGGGCTGGTTAAGGTCGATGGCAGCGACGTGACCTTCCGGCATCCGCTGGTCCGTTCGGGTGTCTATGGCTCAGCCACTTTTGCCGAGAGGCGTGGAGCGCATGATGCCCTTGTCGAGGTTTTCGAGCAGATGGGTGATGAGGACCGCGCTGCGTGGCATAAAGCAGCCGCGGCCCTGGCTCCCGACGAAGCAGCCGCGGAGCGGCTCGACAAAGCGGCCGGCCGAGCGCACATTCGAAGCGCCTTCGCAACCTCGGCGAACGCCTACGAGAGGGCCGCAGAGCTATCCGACACCGACCAGCGGCGTGGAACGAGGCTGGCCGAGGCCGCCCGGGAAGCGTGGCTTGCAGGGCTACTCCCGCGGGCTGCCCGCTTGGTGGAGTCAGCAGAGCAGCTGATTCAGGATCCTTCGAGGCTGGCCGAGTGTTACCGGCTGCGAGGATCGATCGAACTCGCCACAGGCGCGGCCCCGAACACGGTGGCGATCCTGATCACTGCTGCCCGACACACGGCCGGTATTGACCCCGGTAGAGCTGTGGAGCTTCTCGCCTTGGCCGGAGAAGGTGCATCGCTCGGAGTCGACACAGGGGCGGCTAACGAGATCCGGGAGATAGCGGAGGGTTTGACGACGAGCGAATCGGCTCGGGATCGGTTCTTCGCCGGACTCCTTGTCGGCTTCACGCGTCTTTCCGACGATCCCGAGGCCGCCAACTTGGCATTGCGGGAGGCGATCGCTTTTGCCGACGACGAAATGGAGGACGTCGATCTTCTGCTGGCCGCCGGCCGAGCCGCCTTCTACGTAGGTGACGATACGGCGGCACTCGAGTTTCACGGCAGAATTCTCGATCGTGCTCGTCGGGTCGCCTCGGTAGGGTGCCTCGCCATCGCTGGGAGCCGGATGGCCCTCGCCGAGATGCTGGTTGGAAGGTGGGGGTCTGGCATGGCGACCGCCGAAGAGACGTCGAGGATGGCCGAGGACACAGGCCAGATGGAGCTGGCTGCTCACGCCATCGTCTGGCAGGGTCTTGTCGCCGCGTGGAGGGGTGAGAACGACGAGTGCCGACGGCTGACCGAGCGAGCACGTGCGATCACCTTGCGGCATCCCATGGTCTTCGTAGAGGACGCCATACGCTGGGTCGACGGTGTCCTCGAACTGGGTTTCGGACGCGCGCCGAAAGCAAGCGCCCATCTTCGGGCCATAGTCCATCCGGTAATCATGAATGCGGCGTCACTCGACGGAGTGGAGGCCGCGATTCTCGCCGGTGACATCGGCGAGACAGATCGATGGATGCGCTGGCTCGCCGAGGCTGCGACTCTTTCGGATACCGGGTGGGCTCGCGCCCGGTTAGCTCATGGTCAGGCTCTCCTGGCGGACGATCCCGCCGAAGCCGAGGAGCTCTTCGCCACGGCCCTGTTCGAGCACAGCCAGGCGGACCGGAGCTTTGAGCGGGCGAGGACTGAATTGGCCTACGGGAGCTTTCTGAGACGTCAACGGAGACGGGTCGACGCTCGAGGCCACCTTCGGTCGGCGTTGACGACCTTCGACGAGCTCGGAGCAGTCCTATGGGCTGACCGCACCCAGGCCGAGCTTCGGGCCAGTGGGGAGACCGCCCGTCGGCGGGAGTCGAACACCACCTTTGATCTCACGCCTCAAGAGGTTCAGGTCGCCAGTTTCGTTGTTCAAGGGATGACCAACCGCGAGGTGGCCGCTCAGATGTTCCTCAGCCCGCGTACCATCGACTACCACCTACGGAGTGTGTTCACCAAGTTAGGGATCAAGTCCCGGACCGAGCTTGCCAATCGGCTGGCCGATACCCCGACCTTTGCGTCCGTCCGGAGTTGAGGACCAACCTCGAATCCCATCCCGAACCCCTAGGCGTCGGCAACCTTGTGGCTCGCCGACCAAGTCGTTTCATGGTCGTGGCCGAGAAGATCACTGTCCCCTAGCTCACGGCGCCACTTGCCGTAGTGCCGCTCGTGCGGCGGCCACGGTTTCCTCGACGTCGCTGTCCGACATGGCCACACAGAGGTAGTTCGCGGTGTCGGAAGGTGATAGGAGAATGCCAGCGGATCGCATCCGCTGATGGAACAGCCCCGATGTCATGTGCCCCGCCGGGTCGGCTTTCCAGTCGAGGCTCCAGGAGGAACCGAATCCGGCAACCGAGACGGGTGCCCCTGCTTCTCTGATCGCTTCAGCGATCTCGTATCTGAGGGCAGATCCGAGACGGTTGATGTGTTCGCTGCCCTGCTCTTGCAGTATCCGGAGTGTTTCGAGGGACGCAGCTAACACATATGGGCGCGACCCGAGGGACTGGTCGCCCGACACCGGGCGACTCAATGCCTCGATCATGTCAGCCCGTCCGACAAGGGCTCCGCCGCCGTAGCCGTTACCCATTGCCTCGCCAAGAACGGCTAGGTCGGGTGTCACCTCGACGATGGATTGGTATCCGCCGAGGTGCCGTCCGAACCCGGTTAGTGACTCGTCGAAGATGAGGATCGTTCCGGCGGCCGTGGAGAGGTGACGGACCAATCGGGGCAGGTCCTGATCCGGGGAGGCTTCGATCGATATGTGAAGACAGGGTTTGACTACGACCGCGCCTGGCGCCGCGTCGCCCTGAGTCAATCGATGGCGAATGATGTCGTCGTTGTCCCAGTCTGCCACCTGATCCGCGGGAGACTTGTCCTCTCCGGGCGGCTCATTGGCGGCTCTCCGTTCATGCCGACAACGGATCCAGAGAACGTCCTGGCGGCCGGTGACAACCCTTGCTATCCGGAGGGCCCGGCTGAGGGCCTCGTCGGCGGTAGGGGTGACATCAATCGTCTCGGCCCACGGCAGGAGCCGGGAGATGCACTCGGCCAGGAGGACCTCCTCCTCGACCAACCCCGCTCCGGTCGGGTCGACTTTTGCCGAGGTCTCACTAACCGCACGGTTGACCCGAGGGTCAGCGTGGCCGATGAGAATGGTTCCCCCAGACAGGACGTGGTCGACGTATCGGTGACCGTCGAGGGTCCAGATGTAGGAACCCTGACTGCGCCCGATCACCTCGGTCTGTATCCGCCTTCTCCGTGGCAAAACCACCGATGCCCTACGAAGGAGATCCTCTGACCTGGAGTCATCCGC
>Ga0299913_10000054_pt1 | contig 48330 bp, 45 predicted proteins | sample RVTome_9_FD_201360 | JGI IMG/M metagenome (GOLD analysis project Ga0299913, IMG submission 201360) | Soil microbial communities from uranium-contaminated site in the Upper Colorado River Basin, Wyoming, United States - RVT155D38 (version 2) ... | reverse complement strand
ACGCGACCTCGAACACCTCGGGGTCCAGGAACGGCACCCGCAGTTCCAGCGAGTTCGCCATGGTCATCTTGTCGGCCTTGACGAGGATGTCGCCGCGCAGCCAGGTGAACAGGTCCACGTGCTGCATGCGGGACACCGGGTCCCAGTCCTGCGACTGCGCGTACGCGGCGGCGGTCACGTCGGCGTGCCCCACCGCCGGGTCGAATCCGCGCAGCACGGTGCGCAGCTGGTCGTCGCGGAAGATCCGCGCGTTGCCGTAGTAGCGCTGCTCCAGGCTGAGCGCGCCGCGGCGCAGCAGGTCCTTGCCCCGCAGCCCCTCCGGCAGGCCGGTGGACACCCGGCCGAGGGTGCGGCGCAGCGCGCCGGGGAACCGCTCGAACGGCGCCAGCGACAACGGCTCGCGGTAGATCGTGTAGCCGCCGAACAACTCGTCGGCGCCCTCGCCGGAAAGCACCACCTTGACGTGCTTGCGCGCCTCCCGCGCGATGAACCACAGCGGCACCAGCGCGGGATCGGCCACCGGGTCGTCCAGGTACCAGACGATGAGCGGTAGCACGTCGATCATCTCGTCCGGCTTGACCGGGCGGACCACGTGCCGCACGCCGATCGCGGCCGCCGACTCCGCCGCCACGTCGATCTCCGAGTAGCCGGCGCGCTCGAACCCGGTGGTGAACGTGATCAGGTTCGGGTTGTGCTCCTTGGCCAGCGCGGCGATCGCGGTGGAGTCGATGCCGCCGGAGAGGAACGCGCCGACGGTCACGTCAGCGCGCATGTGCTTGGCCACCGAGTCGCGCATCACCTCGGCGATCTCGTGGTGCAGCGCCGCGGAGTCCGTCGTACGGCTCGACGGCGGCGCGAACGTCGGGTGGAAGTACCGCTCGACGACGGGCTCGCCGCCGGGGGAGAGGGTGAACGCGCAGCCCGACTCGATGCGACGCACCTCGTTGTGCAGGGTCTCCGGCTCGGGCACGTACTGCAGCTGCAGGTAGTGCTGCAGCGCGGTGTGGTCCAGCGTGGCGTCGATGCCCAGCGAAGGAGCCAGCTGCAGCAGGCTCTTCTTCTCGCTGCCGAACGCGGTGCCGTGCGGCCCGGTGCAGTAGAACAGCGGCTTGATGCCGAACGGGTCGCGCGCGCCGAACAGCAGCCGCTCCTGCGCGTCCCAGATGAGGAACGCGAACATGCCGCGCAGCCGGCGGACCGCGGCCGCACCCCAGACGTGGTACGCCGCGACGGTCGCCTCGGTGTCGCCGTCGGTGGTGAAGCTCACCCCGTGCTCGCGCGCCAACTCCTCGCGCAGCTCCAGGTAGTTGTAGATCTCGCCGTTGAACAGGATCGTGTAGCGGCCGCCGTCGCCGCCCGAGCCGCAAGGCCAGTGCAGGGGTTGGTGCGACTTGTCCACGTCGATGATGGACAGCCGGTTGAAGCCGAACACCACGTCGGGGTCGTGCCACGTACCCGTCTCGTCCGGCCCGCGGTGCCTCGCGCACCGCAGCGCCGTGCCAACCCGCTCGACGCGGTCGGCCGCGTCTCCGTCCGCCGTCACGAGTCCCAGGAGGCCGCACACGCGGCCCAGTATGCCGAGCCCCACCCCGCCGTACCCCGGCAGGCCCGGGACCGGCCTGCTGGTTTAGGCTCCGACACCAGGTGAAAGCCGCTCGTGTAAGCCGTTCGGGCGAGGAGGAGACGACGTGCCGCGCACCTGGGTGACCCGCCCAGCCAAGGTGGCCGGGCTGACCGGCCTGGTGAGCCTCGCCGCTACCGGCTGCTCGGTCGATGAGGTCCTCAGGTTCGGCTGGCCGACCGGCATCTCCCCGCAGGCCGAGCGGATGCGGGAGCTGTGGACCTGGTCGACGGTCGCTGCGCTCGTGGTCGGTTTGCTGGTGTTGCTGCTGATCCTCTGGCCGGTGATGTTCCACCGCAAGCGCTCGGACGAGATGCCCAAGCAGACGCAGTACAACCTGCCGCTGGAGCTGATCTACACGGGCATCCCGTTCATCATCATCCTGGTGCTGTTCTACTACGCCGTCGGCGCGCAGAACTACGTCAACCACAACCAGGCGGAGGCCGACGTCAAGGTCGAGGTGATCAGCTTCCAGTGGAACTGGGAGTTCCGCTACCCCGACGCGCAGACCCAGCAGGGCCAGACGGTCTCCACGGTCGGTTCGAGCGAGGTCATCCCGCTGCTGGTGGTGCCGACACAGCGGCTCGTCGAGTACCGGATCAGCTCCAAGGACGTGCTGCACTCCTTCTTCGTGCCGGACTTCCTGTTCAAGCGCGACGCCTTCCCGCGGCCGGAGAAGAACAACACGCGGAACGTGTTCCAGAACACCATCGACCGGCCCGGCGCCTTCGTCGGCCGGTGCGCCGAGCTGTGCGGCTCGTACCACGCGGTGATGAACTTCGAGGTGCGCGCTCTCGAGCCGGATCTGTTCGACGACTACCTGGACCTGCGCCAGCGCATCAACCTGGGCACCGGAGCGCCGTACACGGCCGGTGAGGCGCTTGCCGAGCTCGACTGCGGCGAGCTGTGCACCCCGACGGCGATCACCACTCGGCCGTTCGACACCCGGCGCGACGCCAGCAGCTTCACCGGCGGGAACTGAGGAGCACCGTTGAAGACCGAGGCCCGGATCTTCCTGATCATCGCCGCGTTCTGCTTCGTGTCCACCGCGGTCTACGCATGGTGGGCGAGGGAGCCGGTCGGCATCGCCGGCATCAGCCTCACCGGCGGGCTGTGCTTCGTCATCGGCACGTACTTCTGGTTCGTCTCCCGCCGCGTCGAGATGCGGCCCGAGGACAACCCCGAGGCCGAGATCAGCGACGGCGCCGGTGAGCTCGGCTTCTTCAGCCCCGGCAGCTACTGGCCGATCGGCCTGGCGGCCGGCGCGGCCCTCGGTGGCATCGCTTTCGCCTTCTTCTACCCTTGGCTCATCGCCGTGTCCGTGGTCGTCATCCTCGCGATGGTCGCCGGCCTGGTCTTCGAATACCACACCGGCCCCAGCCACGACTAGCCGCCTACTAAGCGCGTGTCCGCCGTTCCGTAAGCGCGTGTCCGCCGTTTGGTAAGGCCGTGTCCGCCGTTTCGGTAGGCGTGTCCCGTCGTTGGCGCGCTGCGGATGGCGTTGCTGAGACGCTCCGGTCGCCTCTGAGCGGCCGGACACGGCCGTCAACGACGGGCATGCGCTTGCGAAGCGGCGGACGTGCTTACGAAGCGACGGACACGGCCTTACCAAACGGCGGACACGGCCTTACCAAACGGCGGACACGGGCTTACCAAACGGCGGACACGGGCTTACCAAGCGGCGGACACGCCGGGGGTTGGGGACGCGCCGAGGTGGGGCGGCGGATTTGCCGACATGGGTGGCGCGTGGGTTGAGGGTGGGCGCTGCCGGTGTCGGAGAGGGTGGTTAGTCGGTGGGTTGTTGGGGGCGGCCGGCCAGTTCGCGATCGCCGGAGGTGGGCGGGGCCGACTCCAGCGCGGACTCGGACGGCTGGATGTGGTGGCCGGCGGCGGTGGTGCGGGCCCGTTCGAGCGCGATCGTCTCGTCGGGCGGGTCCGGCCGGGTGAGCGTGCCGGGGACGGGCCGACCGGCCGAGCCGAGCTTGTTCATCCGCTTGGGCACGGAGGCGCCCTGGTACTCCAGGGGCACCGGATGCCCGTGCGAGTCCACGCCGCCGAGCGGCTGGTGCACCTCGATGAACTCGCCGTGCGGCAGTCGCCTGATGATGCCCGTCTCGACGCCGTGCTCCAGCACCTCGCGGTCGCCGCGCTGCAGGCCGATGCACACCCGGTAGGTCACCCAGTAGACCAGCGGCGGGAAGAACAGCGTGGAGATCCGGCCGATCCAGGTCATCGCGTTCAGCGAGATGTCGAACTGGAAGGCCAGGATGTCGTTGAACCCGCCGATCATCATCACGACCAGGAACGCGAGGAACGCGGCACCGAAGCTGGTCCGCACCGGCACGTCCCGCGGCCGTTGCAGCAGGTTGTGCGTCGCGTCGTCCTTGGTCGCCCTGCGCTCGATCATCGGGTACAGCGCGGCGAGGGTGAACACCACACCCATGCCGATGATCAGCGGGAAGAACGGCTGCGGGATCAGGTAGTTGCCGAGGTACAGCTCCCATGCCGGGAAGAGGCGCCCCATCCCGTCGGTCCACGCCATGTACCAGTCCGGCTGCGAGCCGGCCGACACCTGTGCCGCGTTGTACGGCCCGATGTTCCAGATCGGGTTGATCTGGAACAGCCCGGCCATGAGCAGGGTCACGCCGGTGGTGACCGCGAAGAAGCCGCCGCCCTTGGCCGCGAACAGCGGCAGGATCCGCACGCCGACGACGTTGTTCTCGGTGCGCCCCGGCCCGGGGAACTGCGTGTGCTTCTGGTACCAGACGAGGCCGATGTGCACGGCGATCAGCGCCAGGATGATGCCGGGCAGCAGCAGGATGTGGATCGTGTAGAGCCTGGGGATGATCACCGTGCCGGGGAACTCGCCGCCGAACAGCAGCCAGTGCGCCCAGGTGCCGATCACCGGGATCGACAGGATGATGCCGGACCCGATCCGCAGGCCGGTGCCGGACAGCAGGTCGTCCGGCAGCGAGTAGCCGGTGAAGCCCTCGAACATGCCGAGGACGAACAGCGTGACGCCGATCAGCCAGTTCGTCTCGCGCGGCTTGCGGAACGCGCCGGTGAAGAACACCCGGGCCATGTGCACGACGATGGCCGCCATGAACAGCAGCGCCGCCCAGTGGTGAACCTGGCGGACGAACAGCCCGCCGCGCACCTCGAAGGAGATCTCCAGCGTCGACTCGAAGGCGCGGGACATGTGTATGCCGCGCAGGTTCTCGAACGTGCCCTGGTACTCGACCTCCTGCATGGACGGGTCGAAGAACAGCGCCAGGTACGTGCCGGAGAGCAGCAGCACGATGAAGCTGTACAGGGCGATCTCGCCGAGCATGAACGACCAGTGCGTCGGGAAGACCTTGTTGAGCTGCCGGCGGATGCCGCTGGCAGCGCGGAAGCGGACGTCGAGCTCGTCGCCGGCCTTGCCGAGCCGTTGTCCGAGGCCGCTGGTCTTGGTCGGTGTCGTCCCGCTCATGACTTGCGCTCCCAGAATCCCGGCCCGATGGGCTCGCCGAAGTCGCCCCGTGCCACGAAGTATCCCTCTTCGTCGACGTCGATGGGCAGTTGCGGCAGTGCCCGCGCGGCCGGACCGAAGATCGGCTTGGCGTAGTTGGTGGCGTCGAACTGCGACTGGTGGCACGGGCAGAGGATCCGGTTGGTCCGCTGCTCGAACAGCGACGTGGGGCAGCCGAGGTGCGTGCAGATCTTGGAGAACGCCCAGTAGTCGCCGTAGTTGAAGTTCTCGAAGTCCTTGCGTTGCACGGTCGGGGTGCCCGGCCGCAGCCTGATCAGCATCACCGGGCTGTCGGCCCGGCGCAGCGCGTGGAGCAGCGCCTCCTCGTCCTCCCGGTCCGACTCGCGGAACGGGAAGACGGTCTCCATGGCGCCGGCGCCGAGGTCCTCCGGCCGCATCAGGGCGACGTCGTGCGGGTCGCCGGTGTCGCGCCGCAGGTAGACCTTCTCGCCCGGCGTCGTCGGCGCCCACCCGGTGGTCCACAGCGGCGACTTGTCGCCCTCCCGCCAGGGGTTCTCCACGAAACCGCCGAGGGTCAGCACGCCGACGCCGAGGCCCATCACGCCGGCACCGGCGCCGGCCGCCCTGGTGATCAGCCGGCGGCGGGGGATGCCGCTGGTCGCGCCGGTTTCGAGCAGCTGGGCGGTGATGGTCTGCCGGTCGATCTCGTCCGACGGGCCGTCGTGCCGCTGCTGCACCGAGGTCTCCTCGGGCAGGAACCTCTTGGCGTAGGCGATGACGCCGATGCCGAGCGCGAAGACGGAGATGCCAAGGGTCAGGCCGAGCAGCGGCGTGTAGAGCAGGTAGACGGAGTGCTCTTCGGTGCCCGGCGTGGCGAACTCCCACGGCCAGAACACGAACACGCCGATGAACGCCAGCCCGGCCAGCGCGGCCGTGGCGAACCATGCGGCCACCTGGCGCTCGGTGCGGCGCTCGGCCTTCGTGCCCTTGACCGGCCACTGGTCGGCCGCGTGCGCCACCTCGACGTCGTCGAGCTTCATGCCGAGCCTGGCGAGGTCCGCACGGCTCATCTCGGCAAGCTCGGCCTCGGACGGCGCGGCGTCCGATGGCTTGGGGGAGCGGCCGGGTTCGTGTGTCGTCGTCATGCCTTCGCTCCGATCCACAGCGTGACGCCGATCAGTACCGCCATCCCGAACAGGAAGATCGCGACCGCCTCCGAGAGGGGGCCGAAGCCGCCGAGCGCGTAGCCGCCGGGGTTGTTCGTCTGCCCGGAGGACACCGACTCGACGTACGCGATGACGTCCTTCTTCTCCTCGGGGGTGAGCTGCCGGTCGGTGAACTTCGGCATGCTCTGCGGGCCGGACAGCATGGCGGCGTAGGCCTGCTCCTCGGTCGCCTCGTCCAGGTTCGGCGCGAACTTGCCGGAGGACAGCGCGCCTCCGCGACCGGTGAAGTTGTGGCACGAGGCGCAGTTCAGCCGGAACAGCTCGCCGCCGCGGGCCGGGTTGTCGCCGCGCAGCGCGGCACCGCGCTCGTCCGGCATCTCCGGCCCGCCGCCGTTGGCCTGCACGAACGCGCCAAGCGCGTCGGCGGCCTCCTCGACCGACATCTCGACGCCGAGGTGGTTGCTGAACTCCTTGATCGGCTTGCGCTCGGCCTGGTGCTCCTGGCGCGCGGCCGGCATCCGGCCCGTGGACACCTGGAAGTAGGCGGCGGCCTCGCCGATGCCGATCAGGCTCGGGCCGCGGTCCTCGACGCCCTGCAGGTTCGCGCCGTGGCAGGTGATGCAGTGGTTGTTGTACAGCTGCTCGCCGACCCGGACCAGCGTCGACTCGTCCTGGGCCACCGCCGTCTGCGGGCTCGGCGCCGCGACCGTGTACAGGGCGCCGGCGGCCATCAGGGCCAGGCCGAGCGCGAGCAGGCCGGACAGTCGACGCCGCAGCTTGCCGCGGATCCGAATTCGTGGCTTGATCATCTTCTCGGGCAACCTCTGGTCAGGGGAGCAGGTAGATGCAGAAGAACAAGCCGATCCAGACCACGTCGACGAAGTGCCAGTAGTACGACACGACGATCGCCGCGGTGGCCTGTGCCGGGGTGAACTTGGAGAGCTTCGTCCTTATCAACAACAAGACGAAGGCGACCAGCCCACCTGTGACATGCAGGCCGTGGAAACCCGTCGTCATGTAGAACACCGTGCCGTAGGCGGACGACGAGATCGTGGTGCCCTCGTGCACCAACTGCCGGTACTCGTTGACCTGACCGAGCACGAAGATCGTGCCCATCGCAAGCGTGATCAGGTACCAGCGCCGCAACCCGAAGACGTCGCCCTGCTCGGCCTTGAACACGCCCCACTGGCAGGTGAACGAGGACGACACCAGGATGATCGTGACGACCAGCGCGTACGGCACGTTGAGATGCGTGGGCTCCGGCGGCCAGTGCTCGCCTTCGGTCTGCGCCTTGACGGTGAAGAACATGGCGAACAGGCCGGCGAAGAACATGAGCTCGCTCGACAGCCAGACGATGGTCCCGACGCTGACCATGTTCGGCCGGTTCAGCGAGTGCACACGCTGGCTGATCGTGGGCGCTGCCGCGCTGCTCGTGGTCACGCGCAGCATTATGGCCTGGCGATATCCGCCTCGCCTGGCCGGGTAGCCCGGCGCGTTGGCCGCGCATGCTGCGGCAACAGGGGCCGATAGCATCTGCTCCCGTGAGCACACCGAGCACGACGGTCCTGGTGTTCAGCCACCGTCCGGAGGTCCGCGAAGCGATCATCAACGCGGTCGGTCGCCGGCCGGCCTCCGATCTGCCGAGGGTGCGCTATCTCGAGTCCGGCACGATCGCCGAGGTCCTCACCGAGGTGGACGCCGGCGGCGTGGACCTGGCCATCCTGGACGGCGAGGCGCAGCCGACCGGTGGGATGGGCCTGTCCAGGCAGCTGAAGAACGAGATCAAGGACTGCCCGCCGATCATCGTCGCGGTGCGCCGCAAGGACGACCGCTGGCTCGCGACCTGGTCGCAGGCCGACGCGGTGCTCGTGCACCCGCTCGACCCGCTGGCCGCCGCGGAGACGGTCGCCGAGGTGATGCGCTCGAACCAACTGCCGGCCGTCCGGGGTTGATGCCGCAATGGTGGACACGAGCTGGCCGGTGCTGCTCACCAAGCTGATCTCGGGCGAGGACCTGGAGCCCGCGGAGGCGGCGTGGGCCATGGACGAGGTGATGACCGGCGCCGCGACGCCGGCGCAGGTGGCCGCGTTCGTGGTCGCCCTGCGCGCCAAGGGGGAGCGGGCCGGGGAGCTCGCCGGGCTGGCCGGGGCGATGCTGGGGCACGCCAGGAGGGTCACCCTCGAGGTGGACGCGGTCGACGTCGTCGGCACCGGCGGTGACCGAGCTCACACCGTGAACATCTCCACGATGTCCGCCGTGGTGACCGCGGCCGCCGGCACACCCGTGATCAAGCACGGCAACCGGGCGGCGTCCTCCCGCTGCGGTTCGGCCGACCTGCTGGAGCAGCTCGGGGTGGCGATCGGCCTGCCGCCCGAGGGCGTGGCCGCCTGCGTGAGCGAGCTCGGCATCGGGTTCTGCTTCGCGCCGGTGTTCCATCCGGCGATGCGGCACGCGGCCGGCCCGCGCCGCGAGATCGGCATCCCGACCGCGTTCAACTTCCTCGGACCGCTCACGAACCCCGCGCAGCCGTCGGCCGCCCTGGTCGGCTGCGCGGACCTGCGGATGGCGCCGCTGATGGCCCAGGTGTTCGCCGAGCGCGGCGCAACCGTGCTCGTGGTGCGCGGCGACGACGGGCTCGACGAGATCACCACGGGCGACACCACGTCGGTGTGGGTCGTGCGGGACGGCGAGGTGGCGTCGGTGACGCTGGACGCCGCCGACCTCGGCATCGCCCGGTCCACGCCCGACGACCTGCGTGGCGGCGAGCCGTCGCTCAACGCCGAGGTGGCCGGCCGCATCTTCGCCGGCGAGCACGGCCCGGTGCGGGACGCCGTACTGCTCAACGCCGCGGCCGCGATCGCCGTGCACCGTGGTCTGAGCGACGACCTCGTGGCCGACCTCCGCGGCGCGATGGGTGCCGCCGCGGAGGCGATCGACTCGGGCGCCACAATCGACCTGCTGGCCCGCTGGGTGGCGCGCAGCAAGGAGCTCTCGTCGGCCGACTGACCCTGCCGGGTCGGGAGCCGCGTCAGGACTCGTCCATGCCGATCGCGAACGTCGCCTCGGTGTCGCGCCGCGAGTACGAGCGGAAGGCGATGTGGGTGTCCGTGCGCAGCACCCCTGGCACCGCGCTGACCTGGCCGGCGATCACGTCGGCCAGCTCTTCGTGCTGCGCCACCCTGATGATCGCGATCAGGTCCACGTCGCCGGCGCACGAGTAGACCTCGTTCACGCCGTCGATGTCGGCGATCTCCTGGGCGGCCTGCGGGATCCGGTCGGCTGCGACGTGGATCAGCACGATCGCGGTGATCACTGGCGGTCCTCCTACGCGCGTGGACGAGTCGAATCTAGCCCTGGGCTATGTGCGGCGCGCGCGGTCGCCGCGGCGGCTAGCCTGAGCGCGTGCCGGCGCCCCAGTGGTCCGAGCCGGATCCGGCCGGTTCGGAGGACCTGTCGTCCACGTCCAATGTGGACTGGAGCGCGCTGCCCGCGCCCGTCGCCGGCCGGCTGGTCGATCTCGCGGCCGACGCGCTCGGCACGCTGTCCCAGCTCGACGTGCCGGCCACGCTGCGCCCGGTGGCCAAGTTCGCGCCGGCCAAGCGCGCCAAGCTCGGCGGCCCGAGGCTGCTGTCCGCGCTCGCCGACCTGCCGGCCTTCCGCGCCGCGGTGCTGCATTGGGCGCGCGAGCACCGGCCGGAGGCGCTGGACCAGGAGGCGGCGGACCCGGTGCTGGCGGCCACGGCCGCCACCCTGCTCGGCGGCGCGGACGCCGCTGCGCGTCTGGACTCCATCGCCAGGCAGGCGGGTGACACCAGGGCGCGCGCCGACCGGGACGCCGCGGTCGCGCGCGCCGAGCGGCTGGCGGCGGAGCTGGCCAAGGTGCGTACCGAGCTGGCCGCGGCGCTCGCGGCCAACGAGCGGATCAGCGGCGAGCGCGACGCCGAGCTGGACAGGCTGCGCGGCCGGCTGCGCGACCAGGGGGTCCGGGTGCGCGCGGCGACCGAGGACGCGGCGGCGGCGCGGGCCGAGCTGTCGGCGGTCCGCGCCGAGCTCGCCGCCGAGCTGGCCGCGGCCAGGGCCGCCGGCGAGCGGGAGCGCGAGCGCGCCGAGCTGGAGCGCCGCCGCGCCGACCGGGCCGAGACCGACGCCGAGGTGGCCAGGCAGTCCGCCCGCGAGGCGCGCGCCGCCGACGAGGTGCGGCTCGCGCTGCTCGTCGACACCCTGGCCGGCGCGGTGGCGGGGCTGCGGCGCGAGCTGGCCCTCGGCGAGAACCCGCGCTCGGGGCCGCGGCCGGCCGACCTGGTGCGCGGTGCCAGCCGGGCGGAGGGCGGTCCCGGCCGGGTGGAGGACCCGGCCGCGCTCGACCGGCTGCTGGCCCTGCCGAGCGTGCACCTGGTGGTGGACGGCTACAACGTCACCAAGGGCGGGTACGGCGAGCTGACCCTCTCCGACCAGCGCGATCGGCTCATCGGGCAGCTCGGCGCGCTGGCCGCGCGGACCCGCGCCGAGGTGACCGTGGTCTTCGACGGCGCCGGCGTGATCGCGGTGCCGACCGCGGCGCCGCGCGGGGTGCGGGTGCTGTTCTCCGAGCCAGGGGTGCTGGCCGACGACGTGATCCGCGCGGTGGTGGCTGCAGAGCCGGAAGGGCGGCCGGTCGTGGTGGTCACCTCGGACCGGGCGGTGGCCGAGTCGGTGCGCCGGCGCGGCGCGCATCCGGTGCCGTCGGCGGTGCTGCTGGCCCGCTTCGGCACCCGCCGTTGAAGCGACGGGCCGGAATTGTCGGTGGGTCGTCGTATGGTCCGCAGCAGTTGACCAGCGGAGACGGAGAACCGACATGATCGTGGACTGCGACCGGTGCGAGGTGCGTGGCGACGCGTGCACCGACTGTGTGATCACCGTGCTGCTCGGCGCCCCGCCGGGTGGGATAACCCTGGACGCCACCGAGCGGCGGGCCATCGACGCGCTCGCGGACGCGGGCATGGTGCCCCAGCTGCGGCTCGTCCCTACGACGAAGAGCGGTACCCCGGGTGTCGCCGGATGGACCGATGAGCGCGACGAGCGGTCGGACAAGCGGGCGGTCTGATCGGGCGAACCGATCACCTAGTGCAGCGAGTGCTACGCCAGACGTGCGGGGTGTGCGTCTCGACACGTTGGCTAGGGCGTGTTGTGGACGGGAGGCCTTACCTTTCGTAATCTTGCCGAGACCTTGCGGCGGTCTGCCGTCCACCCGGGCGGCGACGCAGGGTTCACCGCCGAATCGGCCTGTCGGGGAGCCGAACCGGGGAACCACCGGAACTGGGGTGAATCCAGGTCCTGCGCCGAGGATGGCGCGGGGGCTGGTAGGGCGACTTCCGGCCCGAACCCGTCAGCTAACCCGGTAGGCGGTCGAGTGGAAGAGGAGAGACGCGCGACGTGTCGTCGCACCGAGTTAGGCGGTCTCTGCCCAAACGACTCGTACCGGCCGCCATCGCGGCCATCGCGGTCGCAACCGCGGTATCCCTGGTGCCAGCACCGGCCAGCGCGGATCCGGAACTTCCGAGCACGGCCTCCGAGGCCGTCAAACAGCTTGCCGAACTGAGCAGGCAGGCCGAGCAGCTCACCGAGGAGTACCACCTCGCGCGTGACGAGCTCGCGGCCCGCCAGGCCGAGCTCGCCACCGCTCAGACCGACTTCGGCGCGGCGGCGGCCAAGGCCGAGGAGGCCAGGGTCCGGCAGGACGAGTTCCGCGGCCAGGTCGACAGGCTGGCGAACGCGTCGTTCCAGGGCGCCCGCTTCAACCAGCTGTCCGCGCTGCTCGTCAGCTCGTCGCCGCAGGACTTCCTCGACCAGATGTCCGCGCTGGACCTGCTGGCCACCGACAACAGGATGGCGCTCGACTCGCTGGCCAGCGTGGTCCGCGAGACCGAGGAGGCCGAGAAGGCCGCGAACGACGCCACCGCTCGAGCGCAGGCCGCCGAGCAGCAGGCCGCCCAGATCGAGGCCGACATCGCCCAGCGCAAGGCCGACCTGGAGAAGCGCCAGGCCGAGGTTCGGCAGCGCTACAACCAGCTCACCGGCGGCGACCGGGCGACCCTTCGCGGCAGCGGTGTCACCAACTTCCCACCGCCGCCGGCCAGCGGCGTCGCCGGCGAGGCCATGCGCATCGCGCTGCAGCAGCAGGGCAAGCCGTACCAGTGGGCCGCCGAGGGCCCTGGCGCCTTCGACTGCTCCGGCCTGGTCTACTACTCGTACCAGCGGATCGGCATCACCCTGCCGCGGTCCAGCCGGTCGCAGGCCAGCGCGGGCGTGGCGGTGCCGCGCAGCGCGATCCAGCCGGGTGACCTGCTGTTCTTCTACAGCCCGATCAGCCACGTCGGCATCTCCGTCGGCGGCAACCAGATGGTGCACGCGCCGCAGTCCGGCGACGTGGTCAAGGTCGCCAGCTGGGAGAACATGCCGCTGGCGACGATCCGCCGGATCCAGGGCTGAGCGCCGCAGTACAGGTTCGAGCAGACATGAGGGCCGGCACCGATCGTGGTGCCGGCCCTCGCGTTACCGTGGACGGTATGAGCTCACAGGTCCGCAGTTGGCTGGCGGCGGCGGTGGCCGCCGTGCTGCTGGCCGGGCTCGCGGTGCTTGTGTGGGCGCCGGTGCCGGCGACGACGCCGGACCCGATGGACGGCCCGCTCGCCGGCGGCACCACGTCGACCGCGTCCACCACCTCCGGCACCGCGCAGCCGAGGGTGGGGCTGTCCCGCAGCCGGGCAGTGCGCGAGATGCTCGAACGGCGCGCCGCCGCGGTCAGGAACCGCGACGAGGCCACGTTCATGGGCACCGTCGACCCGCTCGCCGACCCGGAGTTCGTCGCGGCGCAGCGGGCGCTCTTCGTCAACCTCGACGGGGTGCCGCTGACCGAGTGGAGCTACGACGTGGATGGCGCGATCGCGTCGAGGCCGCCCACCGTGCTCGACGACGACGCCACGCGCTGGGCGCCGCGCACCACGCTGCGGTACGGCCTGCGCGGCGCGGACACGGTGCCGACCGAACGGCCGCTCGGCTACCTGTACGTGCAGCGCGAGGGGCGGTGGTACGTCCACTCCGACGCCGAGCTTGGCCCGGACGCCGAGCGGACCTGGCGTGGACCGTGGGACTTCGGGCCATGCGCCGTGGTGGCGGCCACCGGCGGGCTGGTGCTCGGGCACAGCGGGCAGGAGGAGCTGCTGGCCGCGCTGGCCGCCGAGCTCGATGGTGCGGTGCGCGCGGTGACCGAGGTGTGGGGCACCGAGTGGTCGCAGCAGGTCGCCGTGCTGCTGCCCGGCACGATCGACGAGATGCGCGAGCTGGTCGGGCCCGCGTTCGCGGTGGACGGCATCGCCGCGGCCGCGGTGGCGGACAAGGTGGACGTGGCCAGCCACACAGCGATCGGCCAGCGGGTGGTGCTCAACCCGACCCAGGCCGGCCGGCTCTCCGCCACCGCGAGGCGCATCGTGCTGCGCCACGAGATCACCCACGTGGCCGCGCGCGCGTCCACGGTGGACGGGGCGCCGATGTGGCTGCTGGAGGGCTTCGCGGACTACGTGGGCTACCAGGGCAGCGGGCTGGCGCCGCGCGAGGCCGCACCGGACCTGGTGCGCGCGCTGCGCTCTGGCGACCTGCCGACGCAGCTGCCGACCGACGGCGACTTCCGCGGCGGCAGCGCGAACCTGGACCTCGCGTACCAGCTGGCCTGGTCCGCGGCGCTGCACATCGTGGACCGGGTGGGGGAGGACGGCCTGGTGCGGCTGTACCGGCTGATCGCCGGGAACGCCGAGCCCGACGCGGCGGCCGTCGACGCGGCGCTGGGCGAGGTGTTCGGCACCGACCTGAACGGCTTCGTCGTCGGGTGGCGCGACTCCTTGAAGCTCCGCTTCTCGTGAGTGGCGATGTGGCCTATAGCACTCATCGCCATTCACGGGCAGCCGTAGGCTGCACCAAATGCGCCGCACGCTGCTGCTGACCAACGACTTCAAGCCACGGCCCGGCGGTATCCAGGCCTACCTGCACGCGATGGTGGCCCGGCTGCCGGCGGAGGACCTCGTGGTGTACGCCCCGGCGTGGTCCGGTGCCGCCGAGTTCGACGCCGAGCAGCCGTTCGAGGTGGTGCGCCACCCAGGCACGCTGATGCTGCCGGTGCCCGGCGTGCTGCGCCGCGCGCGGGAGATCGTGACGGCGCGCGGCTGCGAGGCCGTATGGTTCGGCGCGGCGGCACCGCTGGCGCTGCTCACCCCGTGGCTGCGGGCGGCGGGCGTGCAGCGGGCGGTCGCGTGCACCCACGGCCACGAGGTCGGCTGGGCCATGCTGCCGGGCGCCAGGCAGGCGCTGCGCCGGATCGGGTCGACGGTCGACGTGGTGACCTTCGTCAGCCGCTACACCAGGTCCAGGTTCGCCAGCGCGTTCGGGCCGATTGCGGCGCTCGAGCACCTGCCGAGCGGGGTGGACACCGACGTCTTCATGCCGGATCCGGCCGCGCGGGCCGGCGTCCGGGCCAGGTACGCGCTGTCCGACCGGCCGGTCGTGGTGTGCGTGTCCCGGCTGGTGCCGCGCAAGGGGCAGGACACCCTGGTGCGCGCCATGCCGGCCATCCGCGCGCGGGTGCCCGGCGCCGCGCTGCTGCTGGTCGGCGGCGGGCCGTACCGCGGCCGGCTGCGGCGGCTGGCGGCCGAGGTCGGCGTTGCGGAGCACGTGGTGCTCACCGGGTCGGTGCCGTGGGAGGAGCTGCCCGCGCACTACGCGGCCGGCGACGTGTTCGCCATGCCGTGCCGCACCCACGCCGGCGGGCTGGACGTCGAGGGACTGGGCATCGTCTTTCTGGAGGCCGCGGCCACCGGGCTGCCCGTCGTCGTGGGCCGCTCCGGCGGGGCGCCGGAGACCGTGCGACCGGGCGAGACCGGCACCGTGGTCGACGGCCGCGACGTCGCGGAGGTGGCGGCCGCGGTCGCCGAGCTGCTCGCGGACCCGGCGCTGGCCGCCAAGTACGGCGCGGCCGGCCGCGACTGGATGCGGCAGCACTGGAGCTCGGACCGGCGCGCCGCCCGGCTGGCCGCCCTGCTGGACGGCTGAGCTCCAACACCAGACAGGCTGAGCCCGACGCCGGCCGGCTGAGCCCGAGACGACGTGACGGCAGGCACGCCTCCGCCAAGGAGCGTGCCTGCCGTCACGGTGCTCGCATCGGGCGCCCCGCGATCCGATGCCGCGATTTCGATGTCGCGCCGGATGCGAGCCCCATACCTCGGTGTACGCCGTCGTATTTACTGCGACCATTCACCTCGACGACGACATACACTTAATCGCTGTTACTTGTACGTGAACGTCAGCTTGTTGCTGTCGTCGTTCACCTCGTTGATGGCGTACACCTTGCACGGGCCGTGCGCATTCGCCGGGGTGATGCAGGTCAGCTTGACCGCGCTTACGACGCGGACATCGGTGGCCTCTTCGTCGCCGAAACGCACCCGCTTGATGGTCGTCAGCCCGGTTCCGGTGATGGTCACCTTCTCGCCGCCTTCCGGGGAACACGTCGGTGGGTCGATCTTGTCCAGCCGCGGCTTGAGGTCGACAGTTGCACCGGACATTGATCGCCGCATCTCAGTCATGGATACGTACCTTTCGGGTATCGCTCCGCCCTTTCCTGGTGAGAGGGGGAGTATCTCTACCCGCGCCGCAACCGACGTTAGACCACGTCAGGGCCGATGGCCAGGGCTTGCGTGCCGACTATCCGATCGGGTTACCTCGGCGCTGCATTCCCCGAAGAACCGGCGCAGATGATCACCCGTCGGGGTGCGTTCGACTTGCGCGCCGACGCCGGCATGGTTCATTGGTACGCGTTTCGCCACTACCGGGGAGGTCATTGTGCGAGCCGTGCAAGCCGTGCGAGCGGTCGTCATCCCATTGTCCGTCGCCCTGCTGACGGCGCCGTTCGGCGCGGCCCATGCCGAACCGCGCATAGTTGGCGGCGAGCCGGCGAATGTCGCCGAATACCCGTGGATGGTGGCGTTGATCAGCTCCGACGGTCATCACTTCTGTGGCGGCACGCTGATCGCTCGGGACAAGGTGGCCACCGCGGCGCACTGCCTCGACGAGCACTCGGCCGACGACATCCTGGTGCTGGGCGGCCGCTCCGACCTCGCCGAGTCGGAGCCGGGCGAGAGCATCTCGGCGGTTTCCGACGCGGTCGTCAACGGCGCCTACGAGAGGGCCGAGCTCGGCGGCGACGTCGCGCTGCTCACCCTCACGACCGAGTTTCCGTACCGGACGCTGCCGCTCGCGACCAAGGCGAACGCCATCCTGTACCGGCCGGGCAAGCTGGGCACCGCGCTCGGCTGGGGGCGGCTGTCGGCAGGCGGCATCGCCCCGACCAGGCTGCAGAAGATCGACCTGCCGATCGTCGCCGACGTCGTCTGCGCGGCCCAGTACCGCACGATCGTCCCCGACCACGGGTACGACCGGAAGGCGATGTTCTGCGCCGGCCACTTCAACCGCGGCAAGGACGCCTGCCAGGGCGACTCCGGCGGCCCGTTCGTGGTGGACGGCCGGCTGGTCGGCATCGTGTCGTGGGGCGACGGCTGCGGTGACCGCCCCGGCTACTACGCCAGGGTGGCCACCTACGCCCCCTTGCCGTGATTCGACGGCGGCCGGCCGTCAGCGGGTGTAGATCGCGTCGATCTCGTGCGCGTACTCCTTGGCCACCACGTTGCGCTTGAGCTTGAGGGTCGGGGTGAGCTGGCCGCCCTCCTCGGTGAAGTCCACCCTCAGGATGCGGAACTTCTTGATCGCCTCGGCGGCCGAGACCGCCTTGTTGGCCTCGGTGACCGCGGCGTCGATCTCGGCCCGCAGCTCCGGGTCGTCCACCAGGTCGGCGACGTCCCCGGTCTTGTTGTTCTGGTCGCGCCACGCCGGGAAGGCCTCTGGGTCGATCGTGATGAGGGCGCCGATGAACGGCTGGTTGTCGCCCACCACCATGCACTGGCTGATCAGCGCGTGTGCCCGCAGCCGGTCCTCCAGCACGGCGGGCGCGACGTTCTTGCCGCCGGCCGTGACGATCAGCTCCTTCTTCCGGCCGGTGATCTTCAGGAAGCCCTCGTCGTCGAGCTCACCGATGTCGCCGCTGTGGAACCAGCCGTCCTCGGCGAGCGCCTCCTTGCTGGCGGCCTCGTTGTGCCAGTAGCCGCGGTACACCACGTCGCCGCGGATCAGCACCTCGCCGTCGTCGGCGATCCGGATCGTCGTGGCCGGCAGCGGCGGTCCGACCGTGCCGACCTTGACCTTCTTCGGGGTGTTCAGGGTGGCCGCCGCCGAGGTCTCGGTGAGGCCGTAGCCCTCGTACACCGGGATGCCGACGCCGCGGAAGAAGTGCCCGAGCCGGGCGCCGAGCGGGGCGCCGCCGGAGATCGCGCCCTCGCAGCGGCCGCCGAGCGCGGCGCGCAGCTTGCCGTACACGAGCCGGTCGAACACGGCGTGCTTGAGCCGCAGCACGAGACCCGGCCCGCCGCCCTCCATGGCCTGGCTCCACTCGATCGCGGTGGCCTCGGCCGCGTCGAAGATCTTGCCCTTGCCGCCGGCGTGCGCCTTCTGCTTGGCGCTGTTGTAGACCTTCTCGAACACCCGCGGCACCGACAGCACGATCGTCGGCCGGAACTCCGCGAGGTCGGCCAGCAGGTTCTTCACGTCGGGGGTGTGGCCGAGGGTGACCCTGGCGTGCAGGCCGCCGATCTGGATCAGCCGGGCGAACACGTGGGCCAGCGGCAGGAACAGCAGCACCTGGGTGTTGGCGTTGAGCAGCTGGGGGATGTGGTCGTCGACCACGGCGCGGACCTCGGTCAGCAGGTTGCGGTGGCTCAGCTCGCAGCCCTTGGACCGGCCGGTGGTGCCGGACGTGTAGACCAGCGTGGCGAGGTCGTCGGCCCCCACCTCGGTGCGCCTGGCGTGCACGTCGTCGTCCGCGACCTCGGCGCCGGACTCGGTGAGCGTGTCCACGGCGCCGGCGTCGATCTGCCACACGTTCGCCAGCCCGGGCAGCCGGTCACGCACCGCGTCGACGATGGCCCGGTGCGCGGCCGTCTCGACGATCACGGCCTTGGCCTCCGAGTCCGACAGGATCCACTCCACCTGCTCGGCCGACGACGTCTCGTAGATCGGCACCGTGACGCCGCCGGCGGTCAGGACGGCGAAGTCCAGCAGCGTCCACTCGTAGCGGGTGCGCGACATCAGCCCGACCCGGTCGCCGGTCTGCAGGCCGGCCGCGATCAGGCCCTTCGCCACCGCGAGTACTTCGGCGGCGAAGCCCTGCGCGGTGACGTCGACCCAGGTGCCGTCCACCTTGCGCCGGTAGACGATGGCGTTGCCGAACCGCTCCGCGGTGGCGAACACCATGTCGGAAAGGTTGTCCTCCTCCGCCACCGGCACAGTGCCGGGGCCAGTGAACTCACGCACGTGAACCTCCGAGCTAGCTTGTATTACCGAAACGTATCGCCTGAGGTCCCATTGGCCCAGTGGATCAACCCGACTGGCACACTGCGGCCGTGTCGTCGGTCGACGTGGTGGACGAAACCTTCCTCGTGGTGTCCCCGCGATCACTTGCCGTCATCTTCGCCGACCCGGAGCGCTGCCGGCAGTTCTGGCCGGACCTGCGGTTGACCGTGTACGCCGACCGCGGCGACCAGGGTTTGCGCTGGACCGTGCACGGCGCGCTGGTCGGCACCATGGAGGTGTGGCTGGAGCCGGTGCTGGACGGCACGCTGCTGCACTACTACCTGCGCGCGGACCCGGTGGGGCGCGACGGGTCGGCGCAGCCCCTGCCGCCACGAGCCGCGGCCGCCGAGGTGCGCCGCCGCCAACTCGCCGCGAAGCGGCTCGCGTTCGCGCTCAAGGAGGAGGTCGAGGGCGACCGCGAGATCGGCATGCCGCCGCGGCGCCTGACGAACAACCGTCACGGGTAGCCGCTGTTAGCGTCGACGCCGATGCGGATCCACGTGGTGTCCGACGTGCACGGCAACACCGAGGCGCTGGCTAGGGCCGGTGACGGCGCCGACGCGCTCGTGGTGCTCGGCGACCTGATCGACTTCGTGGACTACCACGACTATTCCGCCGGCATCCTCGGCCGGATCTTCGGCGCGGAGCAGGTGCGGCGCTTCGCCGAGCTGCGCTCCAGCACCGGCGGTGACCTGCGCGGCTTCGTCCGCTCGCTGTGGGCACAGCTGGAGAACCCGGCCGAGGTCGTCGAGCACGAGGTGCGCGAGCAGTACCGGCGGATCTTCGCCAGCCTCACCGCGCCCACCTACGCGACGCCCGGCAACGTGGACCTGCCGCACCTGTGGCCGGAGTTCGCCGGCGACGGCGTGACGATCTGCGACGGCACGGTGGCCGAGATCGGCGGCCGCCGCTTCGGGTTCGTCGGCGGTGCGGTGCTGCCGGCCGAAGAACCGCTTGCGGGTTCGAGCATCGACGCCGGCGTCGAGCCGCCGCGCCCCGCCGCGTGGCGGCCTTACCTGCGCACGCCGGCGGAGTACGCGGCCGCCGTGGACGCGCTGGAACCCGAACGGGTGGACGTGCTGGCCAGCCACATCCCGCCCGCGGTGCCCGAGCTGTGCTACGACGTGGTGGCCAGGCACCCCGAGCGGGGCTCGGCGCGGCTGCTGGAGTTCATCCTGCAGCGGCGGCCGGCGTTGTCGCTGTTCGGGCACGTGCACGCCCCGCTGGCGAGGCGGGCCCGGGTCGGGCGGACCGAGTGCGTCAACGTCGGGCACTTCCAGCGCGCGGAGACGCCGTACGTGCTGCGCTGGTGACCGAGTAGCCTGCCGGCCATGGCCGACCAGACCACGCAGTCGATCGAGATCGCCGCGCCGGCCGAACAGGTGATGGCCGTGATCGCGGATCTGTCCAGCTATCCGGAGTGGGCGGACGGGATCAAGCGCGTCGACGTGCTGGAGACCGACGCGCAGAACCGCCCGACCCAGGCCCGCTTCGACCTGCAGAAGGCCGTGGTCAAGGACCAGTACACGCTCGCGTACGAGTGGGCCGGCGACGGCCGGTCGGTGAGCTGGCACCTCGTCGCCGGCGAGATGCAGAAGGCGCAGAACGGCTCGTACACGCTGGTCGAGAGCGGTGACGTCACCACGGTCACCTACACGCTGGCGGTCGAGCTGAACATCCCGATGATCGGGTTGCTCAGGCGCAAGGCCGAGAAAGTGATCATCGACACTGCACTCAAGGAGCTCAAGCGCAGGGTCGAGGCGGGCTGACGGGTGCGGGTACAGCTGTTCACCGGCAAGGGCGGTGTCGGCAAGACCACGCTTGCCGCCGCGACGGCCGCCCAGCTCGCCGCCGAGGGCCGCAAGGTGCTGGTGGTCTCCACCGATCCGGCGCACTCGCTCGCCGACGTGCTCGGCGTCGAGCTGGGCGCCGACCCGATCGAGGTGGACGGCAGCTGCGGCCTGTTCGCCGCCCAGGTGGACACCCGCCGGCTGCTGGACGGCACGTGGTCGTCGCTGCGCGAGCACCTCGGGGTGGTCCTGGCCGGCGCCGGCGTGGACGAGGTGGCCGCCGAGGAGCTGACCGTGCTGCCCGGCGTCGAGGAGCTGCTGGCGATGGCCGAGGTGCACGACGCCGCGCGCACCGGCCCGTGGGAGGTGGTGCTCGTCGACTGCGCGCCGACCGCGGAGACGCTGCGGCTGCTGTCGCTGCCCGAGGCCGCGGCCGGCTACCTCGAACGGCTGTTTCCGGCGCACCAGCGCATGCTCGGCGGTGTGTTCGGCGGCGCTCGCGCGGCGCTCGACCGGTGGCAGCAGGCCGCGGACGCGCTGTCCCGGCTTGCCGAACGGCTGGACCGGCTCAGGGCGATGCTCACCGACCACGACACCACCAGCGTGCGGCTCGTGCTCACCCCGGAGCGCGTCGTGGTGGCCGAGGTGCGCCGCACGCTGACCGCCCTCGCGCTGCTCGGGATCCGGGTCGACGCGCTGGTCGTCAACCGGCTCGTGCCGGCCCCCCACCCGCGGGCGCAAGGGCCGTCCGCGGCCTGGCTGCGCGCCCGCCGCGCGGAGCAGGACGCGGTGCTCGGACAGCTGCGCGCGGACGCCGGTGCGCTGCCCGTGCACACCGTCGGGCACCGGGCGGCCGAGCCGGTGGGGCTCGTCGCGCTCGGCGAACTCGGCGCCGAGCTGGGTGTCGGCCCGGACGACGGGGGCGGCCGTGCCGCCGGGGATGGCCGTGCCGGCGGGCTGCTTTCGGTGCGGCGCACGGCCGGATCCGGGCGCGCCCTGGACAGCGAGTTCGAGCTGCTGGTGTCGCTGCCCGCGGCCTCGCCCGTCGAGCTGGCCAGGGTCGGCGACGAGCTGGCGATCACGGTGGACGGCCGCCGGCGGCTGCTGAGCCTGCCCTCGGTGCTGCGCCGTTGCATGGTGGTCGGCGCGGAGCAGCACGCCGGCGGGCTCACCGTGCGGTTCCACCCAGACCCCGACGTGTGGCTGCGATGACCACGCCACCCGACGGGTGCGCCGAGCACGGCGAGGTGGGCGAGGAGCTGCGGCTGCTGGTGCTCGCGCTGCTGGACAGGTTCGAGCCGGGCACGCGGGCCGTGCTCGCCGGGCTGCGGGTGGAGGCCGCCGAGGCCGCTGCCGCCGACCGCGATCCGCAGCCGGTCGCCTGCCAGTGGTGCCCGCTGTGCTCGCTCATCGCGCTGCTGCGCGGCGACCGGCCGGAGCTGGCCGGCCGCATCGCCGAGCACGCCGGCGGGCTGCTCACCGCGCTGCGCGCCCTGCTGGAGCAGCCGTCGCCGACCGGCGAGCCGTCGCGCCCGAGCGTGCAGCGGATCGAAGTCCGCCAGACCGGCGACGGCTCGCACGGCCCGGATGACCGGCCCGGCTCGCGTGGCGCCGGCGGCTCGCAGGAGTCGGATGACCGGCCCGGCTCGCGTGGCGCCGGCGGCTTCGGGGTGGACGGCGGGTGCTGACCGTCGGCGTCGACGTCGGGGGCACCAACGTCAGGGCGGGCGTGGTGGATGCCGGCGGCGCGGTGCTGGACACCGTGCGGGCGGCGACCCCCGGCGAGGACGCGGCGCTCGAGGACGCCATCGCGCTCGCCGTCGAGGAGCTCGCGGACCGGCACAAGGTCGCGGCCGTCGGGCTGGCCGTCGCCGGGTTCGTCACGGCCGACCGCCGCAGGGTGCGCTTCGCGCCGCACCTCTCCTGGCGGCAGGCCCCGGTCGCCGACCGCATCCGCCGCCGGCTCGGCATGCCGGTCGTGCTGGAACACGACGCGAACTCGGCCGCGGTGGCCGAGTACCGCTTCGGCGCCGCGCGGGGCGCCAAGCACGCGGTGCTGGTCGCCATCGGCACCGGCATCGGCAGCGCGCTGCTGATCCGCGGCGAGATCTACCGCGGCGCCCACGGGGTGGCCCCCGAGCTGGGGCACGTGCGGATGGTGCCCGACGGCCGGCCGTGCCCGTGCGGCAGGCGCGGCTGCTGGGAGCGCTACTGCAGCGGCACCGCGCTCGCCGCCACCACGCTCGAACTGCTGGCCAGCGCGCCGTGGCAGTCCACCCTGCTGGAGGGCTACGCCTCCGGCGACCCGCACCGGATCACCGGCCGGCTGGTGGCCGCGGCGGCCCGCGACGGTGACCCGCTGGCGATCCGGGCGATGGCCGAGCTGGCCCGCTGGCTGGGGGAGGGACTGGCCATGATCGCCGATGTCTACGACCCCGAGCTCGTGGTGGTGGGCGGCGGCGTGTCCGAGTCGGCGCCGCTGTTCCTCGACGAGGCCCGCGAGCACTACGCCAAGGTGGTCACCGGCGCCGGGCACCGCCCGCTCGCCCGCATCCGCACCGCGCAGCTCGGCGGCGACGACGCCGGCATCGTGGGCGCCGCCTGTATCGCCCGTGAGTGGCGATGAGTGCTACGACACCCATCGCCACTCACGGGTCGCGCAGCGACATCACACCTGGGCTCCGTCGTCCCATCCGGAGTCGGTCGGCGGACCCTGCCGCAGCCGCGCGGCCAGCCAGACGATCGCGCCGGTGATGGACAGCAGCCCGAGCGGCAGCCCGTACTGCTCGGAGAAGCCGATCATGTTCGGGATCGCCAGCAGCACGATGCCGAGCAGGAACAGCCCGACCGCGCCGACCGTCGCCGGCTGCGGCCTGGGCAGCGGCGGTGGTTCCGGCGGCACGAAGTGGTCCTCGTCCGCGTCGACGACCGCCGGCTCCTCCTCCTCCGGCTCCTGGGCTGCCGGCGACAGCTGGGCCGCCGGCAGCTCCTCGGTCGGCGTGGCGTCCTCGACGGCGACGTCCTCCTCCGCCGGCCACTGCGGCTTGGCCTCGTCCTCCCAGCCCGCGATGATCTGCGCGAACGCGGCGTCGACGTCCGACTCGTCCGGGTCCCGGCGCTCGGCGGGCGTCACGCGGGTTCACCCACCCGCTTGGCGTGCACCCGCCTGGCGAACTCCACGCTGCCCGCGAAGATCGTCGGCGCGTCGTTGTCCAGCGTGGCGACGTGGTAGCTGTCCTGCAGCACCACCTCGGTGACGTCCGAGCTGCCGATCGAGCCCAGCACGACCTGCGCGTTCATCGGCTCGACGATGTGGTCGACGGCCGACCGGAACAGCAGCACCGGCTGGGTGACCTTCGGCAGGTCGTTGCGCACGATCCGCCAGAACTGGCGCAGCGAGTTGGCGGCGCGTAGCGGGGTGCGGTCGTAGGCCAGCTCGGTGACGCCAGGCTTGAGGATGTCGTTGCCCACGGGCGGGAACGACGCGACGAGCCTGGACATCACCGGCAGCAGCGCCATCTCGCGGCGCAGCGTCGCGACCGACGGGTTGACCACCACCAGGCCGGCGACCGCCGGGCCGTGCTCCTCGGCCAGCCGGAGGGCCAGCGTGCCGCCCATCGACAGCCCGCACACCACCACGGAGGCACACCTGGCGGACAGCTCGGTGAACTCCTGCGCGACCCGGCCGTACCAGTCGGTCCAGCGGGTCCGGTTCATCTCCCGCCAGTGCGTGCCGTGGCCGGGCAGCAGCGGGCAGCGCACGGTCATGCCCTCGGTCGCCAGGTGTTCGGCCCATGGCCGTAGGCTCTGCGGCGAACCGGTGAACCCGTGGCAGAGCAGCATGCCGATCTCGGCCGAGCCGTCGTGCGCGAACGGCTCGGCGCCTGGGAGCACGGGCACTTGTGGAACCTCCTGCTACGGGCACATCGTTGACGGGAGAGGGTGTGTGGCCATCGTCGCACGCGGAACGGCCGTGGGGGAGTCGCGCCGTTGTGCCGCGAAGGCCGCGCTCCGTAGGCTGATCGGCGGAGCCCGGTGTGAGCGTGGGCAGGACGGAGTGGGCGCACGGTGCTGTACTGGGTCCTGAAGTACGCCCTGCTCGGGCCGTGGCTGCAGCTGTTGTACCGCCCCAAGGTCGAGGGCGCCGAGAACCTGCCCAAGAATGGCGCGGCCATCCTGGCCAGCAACCACCTCGCGGTCGCCGACTCGATCTTCCTGCCGATGGCGATCCCGCGCCGGATCAAGTTCCTCGCCAAGCGCGAGTACTTCATCGACCGCGGCATCAAGGGCTGGGCCAAACGGATGTTCTTCGGCGGCACCGGCAACGTGCCGATCGACCGCTCCAGCGGCTCGGCGGCCCAGGCGGCGCTCGACACCGGGGTGCGGATCCTGTCCGAGGGCAGCCTGCTCGGGATCTACCCGGAGGGCACCCGGTCGCCCGACGGCCGGCTGTACAAGGGCAAGACCGGCATCGCCAGGATGGCGCTGGAGGCCAGGGTCCCGGTGATCCCGGTCGCGATGGTCGGCACCGACCTCATCAACGAGATCGGCTCGGCCCGCTGGCGGGTCAAGCCGGGCGTCATCAAGGTGCGGTTCGGCAAGCCGCTCGACTTCTCCCGCTACTACGGCATGGCCGGCGACCGGTTCGTCGAGCGGTCGATGGCCGACGAGATCATGTACTCGCTCATGGAGCTGTCCGGCCAGGAGTACGTCGACATCTACGCCGCGAAGGCGAAGGAGGACCGGGCCAAGGCGACGGCGGCCGCGTAGCGCTACTGCTCGCAGAGCTTGAAGCTGCCGCGGTCGGAGGTCCGGTAGTCGTAGGTCTGCCCGCCGGCCTCGACCATGATCTGGTAGCCGTCCACCAGCACCTGGATGTACATCTCGCCGGGCTTCGGGCAGCCGAGCGAGCCGTCGCTCCAGGTCTGGACCGTCGCGCTGGCCACCCGCACCTGGTCGACCGTCACCCCGGCCCGGTTCGCCGCATCGATCAGCACTTTGTTCAGCAGGTCGGCCGGCACGTTGGCGCCCGGCTGCTGGCCGGTGCCCGACGGGGGCGGCGGCAGCGGTTCGGATGGCGATGACGAGGCCTCGGTGGAGGGGTTCGTCGTGGAGCTGGCCGGCGGCTCGTCCGACGCGCCGGGGGTGGCCCGGCCCGGGTCCGAGCCACCGCAGCTCGCCGCCAGCAAGCCGCCGGCGATCAACAGGAGAAACGTCCGCACACCTCCACCCTAGGCCCGTTTCGTAGGGTTCACAGATGCGGTACTTCTTCGACACCGAGTTCATCGAGGACGGGCAGACGATCGACCTCGTCTCGATCGGCGTGGTGGACGAGGACGGCCGGGAGTTCTACGCGGTGTCCACCGAGTTCAACCCCGACAGGGCCGGGCCGTGGGTGCGGGCGAACGTGCTGGCCAAGCTGCCGCCACCGGCCTCACCCGTGTACCGCGGCCGGGGCGCGATCCGCGAGTCGCTGCTGGAGTTCCTGCGCGAGCCGGGCGGGGACATCGAGCTGTGGGCCTGGTACGCCTCCTACGACCACGTCGCGCTCGCCCAGCTGTGGGGCGCCATGCCGAGCCTGCCGAGGGCGATCCCGCGGTTCACCAGGGAGCTGCGGCAACGGTGGGAGGACGTCGGCAAGCCGCCGCTGCCCGCGGTGCCGGACGACGCGCACGACGCGCTGGCCGACGCGAGGCACAACCTGGTGCGCTGGCGGGTGATCGAGGAGCGCCGCAAGCGCCTCGGCTTCCCGGTGCGCTAACCGCGGTGCGGCGCGAGGGCGCGCGCGGTGGCTCGGAAGCGGGCGAGCGGCTCGGTGTAGTCGTGGACGCCGGGCTCGGTGACCACCACGGGCCGGCCGGCGGTCGCGCTGGCCGCCGTCAGGTCGTCGAACCAGCCGACGGCCACCCCGGCCGACAGCGCCGCGCCGCGGGCGGAGCCGGCGCCGTGCGGCGTGGTCATGAGCGGGCGTTCGAGCACGTCGGCGAGCAGCTGGCGCCACGGCGGCCGGGTGGTGCCGCCGCCGGCCAGCACGAACGCGTCGGCATCGTGGCCGGCGTCGGTGAGGGCGTCCCACGCGTCGCGCAGCGCGAACGCACAGCCCTCCAGCGCCGCCCGTAGCGCGTGCCCCCGCCCGTGCTCCAGCCGCAGCCCGGACCACGCGGCGGACCGGCCCTGGTCCAGCCACGGCGTCCGCTCACCGGCGACGTAGGGCAGGAACACCACGCCGCCCGCGCCCGGCGGGCAGTCGAACGCCTCGGCGTAGCACTCGTCCCAGTCCACGCCGAGCAGCCGGCGCATCCACTCGAGCGCCAGGCCGGCCGACAGCGTCGCGGCCATCGCGTACCACTGCGCCGGCCCAGGGCCGCAGAACAGGTGCGTGCGGCGCGTCGCGTCGGGCACCGTGGGACCGGAAGACACCAGGCAGATCTGCCCGCCGGTGCCCACCGTGAGCTGCGCCAGACGTGATGCCGCCGCCGGGCCGGGTGCCGTCGCCGTCGGGCCGGGCGTCGCCGTCGGGCCGGGCGTCGCGGCGAGGCCAGGCGTGACCGCCGCACCGGGCGTGGCGGCCGCAGCTCCGGCGACGCCGGATCCGACGAGCGCCGCCGGCACGTCGGCGCGGCCCGCGGTGACCGGCAGGCCGGCCGGCAGGCCCAGCTCGCCCGCCGCCGGCGCGGACAGCGCGCCGCGCACCGAGTCGGACGGCCGCACCAGCGGTAGGCACGCGGGGTCGACCCCGAGCTCGCGGGCGAACGCCGACCGCCAGCCGCCGCGGTCGAAGTCCCACAGCAGGGTGGCCGATGCGTCGGTCGGCTCGGTGACCGCGACCCCGGTCAGCCGCGCGCCGAGCCAGTCCTTCGGCGCCAGCACCACGTGTGCGGCGTCCAGCAGCCGCGGGCGGTGGCGGCGCAGCCACCGCAGGGTGACCGCGGGCATGCCGGCCACCACGGGGTTCGCCAGCGCCGGCAGGTGCGGCGCGGCGAGTTCGGCCACCTCCGCGACGGTCTCCGGTGAGCGCGCGTCGGCCCAGGTGACCGCCGGCGCCAGCGGCCGCAGCTCCCGGTCCAGCAGCACCACCCCGTGCATCTGCCCGGACAGCCCGATGCCAGCCACCTCGCCGCGCCACCCGGCGAGCGCGGCGCGCACGGCCGCGACCGCCGACCGCCACCACAGCTCGACATCGACCTCGGCGGTCGCCGGATGCTCCGCGCTGCGCTCGACGAGCACGCGCCCGTCCTGGTCCACGAGCGCGGCCTTGGTCGAGCCGGTGCCGAGGTCTATCCCGAGCGTGGCCGCGCCAGCCATCCGACGGCTCAACCGAAGAAGACCGACGCGGTGTCGTAGATGCTCGGGTCGACGAGCTTGAGCTCCGCCGTCGCCTCGGCCAGCGGCACCCGCACGATGTCGCCGCAGCGCAGCGCGACCATGCTGCCGGAGGCGCCGTCGTGCACGGCGTCGATGGCCGCGATGCCGAAGCGGGTGGCCAGCACCCGGTCGAACGCCGTCGGGGTGCCGCCGCGCTGGATGTGGCCCAGCACGATCGCTCTGGTCTCGAAGCCGGTGCGCTCCTCGATGGCCTTGGCCAGCCGGTCGCCGATGCCGCCGAGCCGCACGTGGCCGAAGGCGTCCACCTCGCCGGTGGCGGTGGCGAGCGTGCCCTCCTTGGGCATCGCGCCCTCGGCCACCACGACGATCGAGGCGAACCGGCCGCGGTCGTGCCGGCGGATGATCTTCTCGCACACCTCGTCGATGTCGAACGGCCGCTCCGGGATCAGCAGCATGGTGGCGCCGCCGGCGATCGCCGACCAGGTCGCGATGTGCCCGGCGTGGCGGCCCATCACCTCGACGACCATCACCCTGTCGTGCGACTCGGCGGTGGTGTGCAGCCGGTCGATGGCGTCGACACACACCTGCACCGCGGTGTCGAAGCCGAAGGTCAGCTCGGTGGCGGACAGGTCGTTGTCGATCGTCTTGGGCACCCCGACCACGTTGAGGCCCTCGTCGGCGAGCTTGGTCGCCACCCCGAGGGTGTCCTCGCCGCCGATCGCGATCAGGGCGTCGATGCCGAGCTTGCGCAGGTTCTCCCGCACCCGCTCGGGCCCGCCGTCGATCTTGTAGGGGTTGGTCCGGGACGAGCCGAGGATCGTGCCGCCGCGCGGCAGCGTGCCGCGGAACGACTCCACCGACACCGGCACCACGTTGCCCTCCAGCGGGCCGCGCCAGCCGTCGCGGAAGCCGAAGAGCTCGTCGCCGTAGACCACCTCGCCCTTGCGGACGACGCCTCGCATCACCGCGTTCAGGCCGGGACAGTCGCCGCCGCCAGTAAGCATCGCCACTCGCATGGCGGGAAGGATGCCAGAACCCGGCTGCGCCCCGTGAGTGGCGATAGGTGCTATAGCACTCATCGCCACTCACGGGCGGCCGCTAGGCTCGCAACGTGAACTGGACCGTGGACCTGCCGGTCGAAACGCTGCCGCCGCTGCCGCCGCTGACCCCGCAACTGCGGGCGAAGCTGGACACCGCGCTGGACGCGCCCGCGGCTCAGCAACCGGACTGGCCCGATCCGGAGGCCGTCCGGATGGTGCGCAGGCTGCTGGAGAGCGTGCCGCCCATCACCGTGCCCGACGAGGTCGACCGGCTGCGCAGGCGGCTGGCCGAGGTGGCTGGCGGCCGCGCGTTCATGCTGCAGGGCGGCGACTGCGCCGAGACCTTCCTGGACAACACCGAGCCGCACATCAGGGCCACCATCCGCACGTTGCTGCAGATGGCCGTGGTGCTGACCTACGGCGCGAGCATGCCCGTCGTGAAGATCGGCCGGCTGGCCGGCCAGTACGCCAAGCCGCGCTCGGCCCCGACCGACGCGCTGGGGCTGCCCAGCTACCGTGGCGACATGATCAACTCGCTGGTCCCGGCCGAGGCGGCTCGGGTGCACGACCCAGGCCGGATGATCAGGGCGTACGCCAATGCGGCCGCCGCGATGAACCTGGCCAGGGCGCTCACCGCGGCCGGCCTCGCCGACCTGCACCGGGTGCACGACTGGAACAAGGACTTCGTGCTGCGCTCGCCGGCCGGCGCCAGGTACGAGACGGTGGCCCGCGAGATCGACCGCGGCCTGCGGTTCATGACGGCGTGCGGGGTGGACGACGCCAGCCTGCACAGCGTGGAGATGTTCGCCAGCCACGAGGCGCTCGTGCTCGACTATGAGCGGGCCATGCTGCGGCTGCACGACGGCCGGCTCTACGACCTGTCCGCGCACTTCCTGTGGGTGGGGGAGCGGACCAGGAGGCTGGACGGCGCGCACGTGGCGTTCGCCGAGCTGCTGGCCAACCCCATCGGCCTCAAGCTCGGCCCCAGCACCACGCCGGAGCAGGCCGTCGAGTACGTCGAGCGGCTGGACCCGCACTGCGACCCGGGACGGCTCACGCTCATCAGCCGGATGGGCAACACGAAGGTCCGTGACGTGCTGCCGGGCGTCGTGGAGAAGGTGCGGGGCACCGGCCGGTCGGTCATCTGGCAGTGCGACCCCATGCACGGCAACACCGTCGAGTCCACCAGCGGCTACAAGACCAGGCACTTCGACCGGATCGTCGACGAGGTGCAGGGCTTCTTCGAGGTGCACAGGGCGCTCGGCAGCCACCCTGGCGGCATCCACGTCGAGCTCACCGGCGAGGACGTCACCGAGTGTCTCGGCGGCGCGCAGGACATCTCCGACGCCGACCTGCACGGCCGCTACGAGACCGCGTGCGACCCGCGGCTGAACACCCAACAGTCGCTGGAGCTCGCCTTCCTGGTCGCCGAAATGCTCCGCAACTGACCCGACGCAGCGGGCCACCCGGGGGGCGCGCCCAAAACGACGACTCACATCCGTATCGACGTTCTGGCGCCGCGAAACGTCGATACGGATGCGAGTCGCCGGGGTCAGCGCGCCAGCAGCTCGTGCACCTCGGCATCGGTGACCTGGTGGAAGTCGCGGTAGTGCCGGCCGACGGCAAGGAAACGCCGAGGCGCCGCGGCGCACACCACGTGGTCGGCCGCCGCCTCGATGGCGAGCAGGGTGGAGCGCGGCGCCACGGGCACCGCGAGCACCACCGCGGCCGGGCCGCGCGCCCGCACCGCCAGCAACGCCGCGCGGGCGCTGGCGCCGGTGGCCAGCCCGTCGTCGACGACCACCGCGGTGCGTCCGGCGACGTCGACCGGCGGCCGCTCGCCCCGGTACGCGCGCTCGCGCCGCCGCAGCTCGGCCACCTCGCGCTCCACGACCGCGTCCACCGCGCCGGACGGCAGCCCGGCGTTGCCCAGCAGCCGTTCGTTGCGCACCTGCACCGGCCGCTCCGGGTCCGGGCCGCTGGCCACCGCGCCGATGGCCAGCTCCGGCTGACCCGGCATGCCCAGCTTGCGCACCACCAGCACGTCCAGCGGTGCGCCCATGGCGAAGGCCACCTCGGCGGCGACCGGCACCCCGCCGCGCGGCAGCGCCAGCACCGCGCAGCCGCCCGACACCACCTCGGCCAGCAACGGCACGAGCGCCTTCCCGGCGGCCGCGCGGTCGGCGAACGGCAGCTTGTGGTTGCCGACGATCAGTGCCGTGCTGCCTCCTGGGTCAGGGCTCCGTTGTCATGGTTCCTGCGCTATGGGAATGCCGAGAGCTGGACCACCGAGCCGGGCGGCACGCCGCTGCCGGCCGGGGGGTTCTGGCCGACGACCGTGCTGCCGTCGTTGGGCAAGATCTGCACCACGTGCACCTGCAGGCCGTACTTGACCAGCAGCTGCCTGGCCTCCGCCACCGTCTTGCCGATGACGCTGGGCACCGGCACCGAGGTGGACAGCTGGACAGTGATCCTGGTGTCGCCGTTGGGGTCGACGAGCGAGCCGATGGCGGGGTCGGTGGCGTAGGCGCGTGCGGCGTCGTTACCGGCGCCGTCCCCGGACTCGACCGGCTCGAAGCCGGCCTCGCGCAGCTTGGCCAACGCATCGGCGCGTGGCATCGCCACGATGTCCGGCACCAGGAGCGCGTTGCTGACGATCAGCACGAGCTGGCTGCCCTTGCGGGTCTGCTGGCCGGCGGCCGGCTCGGTGCCGATGACCTTGCCCGGCGGCACCTCCTTGTCGAAGCGGCGGGTCGGCTCGCCGTTCACGCCGAGCCCGGCCGACTGCAGCGCCGCGATCGCCTCCTCGACCGTGCGGCCGCGCACGTCGGGCACCTCGACCGGCGGCGGACCCTTGCTCAGCACCACGGTGACCGGGGCGCCGACGGTGAGCTCGGTGCCCGCCGGCGGCGCCAGCCTGAGCACCGTGCCCTCGGCGACCGTGTCGTGATAGGCGTCGGAGCGCTCGTCGAGCTGCAGCTCCAGGTCGGCGTTCGCGAGATCTGCACGGGCGACCTCGAGCGCGGTGCCGGCGGCGATGTCCGGCACCCGCGGCCGACCCTGGGAGAGCACCACGGTGACGTTGCGGCCGCGCAGCACCCTGCTGCCGGCACGCGGATCGGACGAGATCAGGTAGCCGGCGGGGATCTCGTCGTGGTGGTCGTCGACGATCTTGGGGTCGAGGCCCGCCCGCTGCAGCGCGAGCTCGATGCCGCCGCGGTCGAGGTTGTCCAGCGCCGGCACCTCGGTCCAGCGGCCGACCGCGAGGTGCCACGCGCCGTAGCCGACCATGCTGGCCAGCAGCACCACGACCACCAGCCAGATCAGGAACATCTTGCGGTCCCTCGCCCGCTCCAGCCGGTACGGGTCCAGCTGCTGGGCGGCCGGGTGCTGGCCGGCCGGGTGCTGGCCGGCCGGGTGCGGCTGCCGCTGCGGATGGGCCTGCGGCCGGGGTGCCCTGGTGAGCGCCCGCGTGCCCTGCGGCCCCGGCTGGCCGTCCGACCGCGGCACCGCGCGCGCCGGCTGGGTCGGCGCTTCGTCCACCTCCGGTGCCGGCAGCACCGGCGAGGGCACCGACACCCGCCGTACGTTCAGCTGGGTGCGCACCCGCTGCAGCGCCATCAGGAACGCCGCCGCGTCCTCCGGCCGGTCCCGTGGGTCGCGCCTGGTGGCCCGCACCACGAGCTGGTCCAGCGCGGCCGGGATGTCCGGCCGCACCGTGCTCGGCGCCGGCACGTCGTCGTTCACGTGCCGGTAGGCCACCGAGAGCGCGGTGTCGCCGCTGAACGGCGGCCGGCCGGTGAGCGCCTCGAACAGCACGATGCCGGCCGAGTACACGTCGCTTCGGGCGTCCGCGGCGCCGGTCGCCACCTGCTCGGGCGACAGGTACGCGACCGTGCCGAGGATCATGCTGTCGTTCGTGGTGCCGGACTCGGCGATCGCCCGGACCAGCCCGAAGTCGGCGACCTTCACCTCGCCGGCACGGCCGATCAGCACGTTCTCCGGTTTGATGTCGCGGTGTACCAGGCCTTCGCGGTGCGCCGCGGCGAGCGCCGACAGCACGGGTTCCAGCACCGCCATGGCCAGCGGCACCGACAGCTCGTGGCGCTGCCGCAGCAGGTCGCGCAGCGTGCCGCCGTCCACCAGCTCCATGACGAGGAACACGTGGTCGTCGCCCGTCGTGTGGTCGACGCCCTGGTCGTGCACGGCCACCACGGACGGGTGCCGCAGCCTGGCCGTCGCCCTCGCCTCGCGGATGAACCGGTCCAGGAACGACTGGTCGCCGGCGAACCGTGGATCCATCACCTTGATCGCGACCGGGCGGTCCAGCCGGGTGTCCAGCCCGCGGTACACGGTGGACATTCCGCCGCGGGCCAGCACCGAGTCCACCCGGTACCGGCCGTCCAGCAGCGCGCCCAGCGCACCGGACTTGGCTGTACCCGACCCCTGCACGGCAACGATCGTAGGCGAGTGAGATGCACGAACAGGTCAAGACGCCGCGGCACACACTGTGGCAATGTGCTCCGGGTGAGCACGATCCCTGTCGCCGACGACGTGCTGGATGCCCAGGTCGAGATCCTCACCGTGCCGGATGTCGCGGAGCGCCTCGAGCTGCCGATCACCCGGGTGCACCAGATGTTGCGTGACCACCACCTGCTCGCCGTCCGCCGCGACGGCATCATCTCGGTACCCGCCGAGTTCATCGACGGCAAGAACGTGATCAAGGGCCTCGCCGGCACGATCACCGTCCTGCGCGATGGCGGCTACCCCGACACCGAGATCCTGCGCTGGCTGTTCATCGCCGACGACACGCTGCCCGGCACCCCGGTCGCGGCGCTGCGCGCCGATCGCGGCCGCGAGGTCAAGCGCCGCGCCCAGGCCATGGCCTTCTGACGCCTACCCGCCCCCGCCGCGAGGTGATGCGAGTCGGGCAGGTGCCGGCCGGTGCTACCGTCCGTGCGTGCCGCACGACAGCAATCTCGCACGGCGGCCCGGGCTGCCCGCATCGGCGCCCGAATCCAGCCCGCTCGAGCCCGGCCCGCAGGACGGCCCGCGCGACAGCCTGCACGACGGCCCGCTCGACGGGGTGGTACGGCAGGCCAGCGGGCTGGTGACCCAGGCGGCCGGCGCGGTGGGGTGGCTCAACCGGGCGGGCTGGGGGATCGCCCGCAGGTTGCCGGGTGGTGCCGTGGCAGAGCGGACCGTCCGCCCAATCGAGCGGCTGGTGGCCGACCAGGTCCAACGCCCGCTGCGCGCCATCGGGCTGCTCGACGGCGCCGAAGCCGGCGCGCCGCGGATGAAGGTCACCGAGCCCGACGCCACCGGCGCCCGGCGGATCGACGGACAGCTCGCGGACGCGCAGCTGACCGCCCTCGTGCGGCCGCTCGACGAGCCGATGGAGCCGCTGCGCGCCGCGATGGCCGAGCTGCTGAACCGCTCCGTCGAGCAGACCAGGGAGCAGAGCGAGCGGCAGCTCTACGCCGGCCTGCTGCGCCAGCTCGTGCCGGACGAGGCGCGGATGCTGGCGGCGCTGTCCGACGGGTCGGCATACCCGGTGATCCACGTGGCGTCGCGCGGCCGGCTGGGCGGCATCAAGCGGCTGGTGCTGGAGAACGCGTCGACCGTCGGCAAGGCGGCCGGCACCCAGCTCTCCGCGAACACTCCGACGTTCCTCAGCCACCTGCTGCAGCTCGGGCTCGTCGACATCGATCCCGAGGACCGCTCGCTCGCGGTGCAGTACGACATCCTGCAGACCGACGACCTGGTGCGCGCCGCGGAGGAGGAGGCCAGGGTCGACGGGCCGGGTGGGGCGCGCATCATCCGCCAGACCGTCAAGATGTCCGACCTCGGCAGACGGTTCTGGGACGCCTGTCACCCGGCCAGGGAGAGTCTGCCGCCGAGCTGGAGTTAGGCCGTTCGGGTGAGGTGCAGCCCGTGTACGTTTCCGTCACGCTGACCGCTTGGTTGACCGGTCAGCTACGGCGACCGACGGGGGTCCGGTGCAGGCGACGCTCGCGATCGGCCAGTTCAGCTGGGCCGACGTCCAGGAGCACTGGTACATCTACGCGTCGATGCCGATCATCGCGGCGGTCATCGGCTACGTGACCAAGCTGGTCGCCATCGAGATGATGTTCAAGCCGATCGAGTTCGTCGGCAAGCCACCGCTGTTCGGCTGGCAGGGCATCGTGCCGCGCCGGGCCGCCAAGATGGCCGCGATCGCGTGCGACACCATGACGACCCACCTCATCAGGCCCGAGGAGATCTTCGGCCGGCTGGACGCCGAGCGGGTCGCGAAGGAGATCGAGAAGCCGCTGCTCGACTCCGTCGACGAGCTGGCCCGCGAGGTGATGCTGCAGTTCCAGCCGGGGCTCTGGGAGTCGCTGCCCGAGACGGCCCGCAGGCTCGTGATCCGGCGCATCCAGAACGAGTCGCCGAAGATCATCGTCCACATCATGGACCAGATAAAGGCCGACATCGACAGCGTGTTCGACCTGAAGGACATGGTCGTCACGAACCTGGTGCGCGACAAGGAACTGCTCAACAAGATCTTCCGCGAGGCCGGGCGCAAGGAGTTCCAGTTCATTGCCCGCTCCGGCATCTTCTTCGGCGGGCTCATCGGCTGCTTCCAGGCGCTCGCCTGGGCGGTGTTGAAGAACCCGCTGATCATGCCGATCTTCGGCCTGTTCACCGGCTGGTTCACCGACTGGCTGGCGCTCAAGATGGTGTTCAACCCCAAGCAGCCGGTGCGCTACTTCGGTCTGTTCGAGTGGCAGGGGCTGTTCCTCAAACGGCGCAAGGAGATCGCGGGGGACTACGGGGCGCTCATCGCGAAGGAGATCCTGACCCCGCAGAACATCATCGACTCGGTGCTCAAGGGCCCGCTGTCGGACCGGCTCTTCGCGATGGTGCAGCGCGAGGTACAGCACGTGCTGGACAGCCAGACCAGCATCGCCCGGCCGTTCGTGGTGCTGGCCGTCGGCAGCACCAGGTACCAGGAGATGAAGCGCCTCGTCAGCGAGAAGGTCATGGAACGCCTGCCGGAGACCATGGCGTACATGGAGGACTATGCCGAGGACGCCATGGACATCCGCAACACGCTGGTCGGCAAGATGCAGCAACTGTCGGCCGAGGAGTTCGAGGGGCTGCTGCGGCCGGCATTCGAGCAGGACGAGTGGATCCTGATCGCGGTGGGCGCCGCGCTCGGCTTCGGTGTCGGCGAGTTGCAGGTGTTGATGGTGGAGAACTTCGCGCACTGATCCTTCGCGCACTGGCCCACGGTGCCCGGCCCGCGCTGTTCGGGTGATGCACCGCGTGTCGCCGTAACACTCGGCGCGCGAGTCTCGTTGGATGGCGCAGATGGTGATCAGAGTCGTAACGCGGTGTAGCCGCATCGAGGAGAGTCGTAGATGAGCCAGGCCTTCGCCGTCGAACCCGACGGTCACACGCGGTGGGGGCGGTTCGTGCTCGCCTTCCTGCTGCCGATGGTCGCCGTGGTGGTGATCGCCTGGTCGCTGCTCAGCGGGGTGCTGGCGGCCACCCTGGCCGTCGGCGGCATCCCGATCGAGCTCAAGGTGCCGCAGCTGCAGGGTCAGGGGCTCGGTGCGTTCGGCAACTCCGCGCCGCTGATCGACGGTGACAAGCAGGTGGCGACGGCCGGCATCGGCGAAGCCACCATCAGCGGCGGCCTGTGCGCCGCGCTCGAGGTGCCGGTGCCGATCCTCGGCGGCTTCACGATCATGCTGAACACGCCGGCGGACCAGCAGATCACCGCGAAGAGCATGGTGCTGGACGTGACCCAGCTCAAGGGCAACCTGGACGCCACCAACATCGTGATCGGCCGCGACTCCTCGGCGCTCACCCAGGGCGGGCTCAAGGGGCCGGCCGGCTCCAACGGCATCCAGTCCGACTCGGTGGTCCTCACCGACGTCGAGGGCATCGCGTACTCGCTGTCCGCCAGCTCGCTGAAGGTGCAGGGCATGACCATCGATCTGGCGGGTCAGGGCGCCGGCTGCTGAGCACTGCCCGACGAGGAAACGGCCATCGGCGTGTCAGGGCTGGCGAGGGGATCGTAGATGCAGTCGGGGTTCTGGTCGCGGTTCCGCGGCTGGCGGCGTAGCCGGCCGTTCTGGGGCGGCCTGTTCACGCTGCTCGCCGGGCTGGAGATCGTCTACCTGCCGCTGTCGCCGATCAGCCAGATCATCGCCGCCGGGGTGGCCGGCGTGCAGAGCATCCTGGTCGGCTTCCTGATCATCGTGATGGGGCTGTTCATCTGGTTCTCGCCGCCCAACCGGCTGCTCGCCGGCGTGCTGACGATCATCTTCTCGGTCAGCTCGCTGGTGCTGTCCAACCTCGGCGGCCTCGTGGTCGGCATGCTGGCCGGGATCGTCGGCGGGGCGCTCACCGTGTCGTGGACGGACAAGCCGCGCCCACCGCGCAGGGGCGGTCGGAGCGGCGCGGCCGCCGAGGAGACACCCGACGCCGGGATGTCGATCGTGGACCAGCCCAGGAAGCCGTCCCCGGGTGGCCAGGCGCCGGGCTTGTCCTGTCGGGTGCGCGGCCGGTGGGCGTCACCGGGAGTGCGGGCGCTGGGCTTGTCCCGCCGGGTGCGCGGCCGGCGGGCCACGGTGCTGGCCGTGCTCGTCACGCTGACCGTCGCATGGTCTTCGCCGGCAGCCGCGGCGTCGGCGCCCGCGGAGCCGCAGCCGACGCGGGACTGCATCGACGCGCTGGCCGCGCTGCCCGCCGACCTGCTGCGGCAGCTGCTGCCGGAGCTGCCCGCGGACCTGTTGGCGCGGTTGCTGCCGGAGCTGCCGGCCGACCTGCTGGGACGGCTGCTGCCCGGGCTGCAGGACCTGGTACCGGGATTGCCGGGAGTGCTGCCCGGCCTGGGCGGGCTGGTGCCCCAACTGCCCCTGCCACTGCTCGGCGCCTCGCCGGCCGTCGCGTCCTCGCCGGCCGTCGCGTCGTCACCGGTTCCCGCGTCGTCGGCAGACCTGGCGGCCGGACAGGAGCCGACGGCAGCCGAGCTGAGGCAGCACCAGGAGGCGGCCGCACGGAAGTGCGCGCTGCCCCAGTTGCTGCCGGTGGGTGGCCCGGCCGGCGGGGGAGCGCTGCTGCCGCTGCCCCAACTTCCGGGGTTGCCCCAGATCCCTGAGCTGCCACTGCCGGACCTGCCGCTGCCGCAGCTACCACCCCTGCCGCAGCTGCCACTGCCGCAGTTGCCGCTCCTGCCCCGGCTGCCGACCGTGCCGTTCCCGCCGTTGCCAGGCCTGCCCGGCCTGCCGGGGGTGGACCCGCCCGGCGACCCCGGCGCCCCGCCGCTGCCGATCGAGCCTCGCCCCGACGACGGGCAGACCGTGTTCGCGGCGGAGGAGGGCGACGTGGCGCCCGCCACGACCAGCGACCTGACGATGGACACCCTCGACGTCACCAGCCTCGTCTACCAGGGCATCGTCGAACTGCCCACCGCGGCCGGCGGCACGGTCCGGGCCCTGCGCTTCCAGATGGCCACGATCGACGCCGACACCCTGCGGATCCACATCCCGACGCACACGGGCCGGACGGTCGACCTGGAGCACACACCGGGCAACCACGTGCTCGGCACCGACGTGACCCTCGACTGCACCAAGCTCTCGCTGGTTGCCTTCGGCCTGCTGCCCCTGACGTTCACCGTCGACGCACCACCACCGAGCGGGCTGTCGATCCCCGTCCTGGCCAGCACCGACGTCGATATCGACCTCGTCACCCTCAAGCTGGCCAAGCTGTTCGTCCCGACCGCGAAGAAGAGCCTCAGCGGCCCCGGAACCGACCCCGGCCCCAACCCGGACCCCACGCCCGCGCCTGCTCCCCAGCCCTAGCCTTAGCCCGAGCCGCATCCACCGCCTGTGGGCGCGGCCGCATCCGCCGGTCGTGGGCGCGGCCGCGTTCGCCGCTCGCCGGTCGTGGGCGTCCCAAGTTTCGTCCAACGCCTTGGGACGCCCACCTGCCGTGTTGACGCGGCGCCGGGGCGGGCGTCGGCGGGCCGGCGCGCGGGCGCGCTACGGGGTTGGGTCGGACGTGGGGGTGTCCGCGGGCCTGGCGCGGCCGGACAGCCGCAGCGGGTCGGGACGGACCAGGGAGACCGCGGCGAGAATGGACACGCCCGCCACGCCGAGCAGGTAGAGGATGTCGTACATGGCGGCCTCGCCGGTGGGGTAGGCGAGCAGTACGAGCCAGACGGTGGCGGCCACGGCGCTGATGAGTGCGGCCCGCCGCCACGGCAGCGCGGCGGCCAGCACGAGCGACCAGGTGAGGTACCAGGGGAGCATCGCGGGCGACAGGATCGCCAGGAAGAACAGCACGATGGCGGCCCTGCGCACCGCGTCCGGGCCGCCGTGGCGGGCCAGCCACCACTGCCGCGCCGCGATCAACGCGAGCAGGGTGCCGCCGAGGATCCGCATGATCGTGATCGGCACCATGCGGTTGACGTCGACGAAGACGTTCAGCATCGCGCCGATGAACTGGCCGATGCCGGTCGGCGCGGACATCCAGTTCACGATCATGGAGGGTGCGGACAGCGCCGGAATCCAGCCGAGGTCGACGCGGGCGACCAGGGTGATGGCGGCGAACAGCGCGCCGAAGATGCCCAGGCTCGCGGCGAGCGCCTTGGCGAAGCGGGCCAGCGGCCGTCCCGGCAGCCGGGACGCCCAGATCCACACCAGGAACGGCAGCACGGCGGCCGCCGACACCTTGATCCCGACGGCGAGCGTCACCAGCACGATGCCGAGCGCGTGCTTGCGGTCGAGCACCAGCAGCACGCCGGCGGCCATGAACCCGACCAGCAGCAGGTCGTTGTGCGGCCCGCCGACCAGGTGCACGACCGTCATCGGGCTGGCGACGGCGAGCCAGAGCGCGACCGGCAGCCGCCCGCCGAGATGGCGTACCAACCCCGGCAGCGCCCAGCACAGCATGACCAGGCCCACCAGCAGCACGAGCCGCATCGCGACCACGCCGGCGATCAGCCGGTCGCCCGTCGTCCAGTAGACGGACTTGGCCAGCAGGATGAACAGCGGCCCGTACGGCGCCGGGGTGTCCTGCCAGAAGTAGTGCACGTTGTCGGCGACCGCGGCATCGGGCAGCGCGGCCGGCCCGGCCTCGTAGGGGTTGTGGCCGAACAGCGCCAGCGCGCCCTGCGAGAGGTAGCTGTAGACGTCCCTGGTGAACAGCGGCGGAGCCAGCAGCAGCGGCGCGATCCAGGCCGCGGTGGCCACCAGCACGCCGCGCGAGCCGACCTTCTCGGCCAGCACCGCACGGCCCAGCCGCACCCATGCCCACAGCACCAGGAAGAACCCGATGTACACCACGATGGTCGCCAGGTCGCGGCCGTGCCCGTAGCGGATCCAGGAGAACGGGCTGCCGGCCAGCACCGGGTCGCGCACCAGCACGCCGGCCGCGCCGATCGCGCCGATCGCCAGCAGCAGCGAGCCGATCACGCCGAGTGCGATGGTCTTGCGCGGCAGCTCGGCGGACTCGACGTGCCGTGAACCCGTCGGCGAGGCGTCTTCGGCTGCTGGGACGGCCACGCCGGCCTGCGTCGGGGGCGGGTACGGAGTCGGGGGCATCGTCGGAACATGGTGGCATATCCGCCGGTCGGGTGAGTGCCGTGGGGCAGCCTCAGTAACCGCCCCGTAACCAGCCGCCGTCCCGTAAGCGCGTGTCCGCCGTTTCGTAAGGCCGTGTCCGTCGGTTGGTGCGATCGGGTTCGCCGCGGCTAGCGATACGGTCCGCGGAATGACCCCGAGACTCACCCGCGGCACCTACCTCGGCTACGCGGTCGGCTCGATCGGCACGGCCGCGTTCGGCACGGTGCCGGGCCTGCTGTTGTTGTACTACCTCACCGACGTGCTCGGGGTCGCCGCCGCGGTGGCCGGGCTCGTGGTCTTCGCGCCCAAGGCGTGGGACGTGCTCGTCAACCCGTACATCGGCAGCCTGTCGGACCGCACCGAGAGCCGCTGGGGGTCGCGCCGGCCGTGGATGCTGGCCGGCGGGCTGACCCTGCCGGTGCTGTTCGTCGTGATGTTCGCCGGACCCGCCGCCACGCCAGGGGCCGCGGCCGGCTGGGTGGCCGTCGCCTTCCTGCTGGCCGCCACCGCGTACGGCTGCTTCCAGGTGCCGTTCATCGCGCAGCCCGCCGAGATCACCGACGACTACCACGAGCGCGCCACGATGCTGTCCTGGCGGGTGGCGTTCCTGGCCGTCGGGATCCTGGTGGCCGGCGCCGGAGCGCCGGCGATAGTCGAACTGGCCGGCGGCGGCCGCGGCGGCTACTTCGCCATGAGCATCTTCGTCGCCGCGCTGCTCGCGCTCGGCATGGTGGGCGCCACGATCGGCACGAGCCGCGCGCCGACGCTGATCCGCACCACGAGCGAGGCGTCGCTGCTCGCCGCGCTGCGGGTGGCCCGTGGCAACCGGCCGTTCGTGGTGTTGATGACGGTGTTCGTGGTGCAGGCGTTGGCGACCGGCACGATGCTTGCCGGGGTGCCGTACTACGCGCAGTACACGCTGCGGGACACCGGCCTGAACACGGTGCTGTTCGTCTGCCTGGTCGCGCCCGCGGTGCTGGTGATGCCGCTGTGGCTGCGCACCGCGCGCCGGCTGGGCAAGCGACACGGCCTGCGGCTGGCCTCGCTGGTGTTCGCGTCCGGCGCCGCGCTGCTCGCCGTGGGCGGCCCGGTGCCGTCGGTGGTGGTGTTCGTGCTGGTCGCCATGGTGGGCGTGGGCTACGCGGGGATGCAGATGTTCCCGATGGCCATGCTGCCCGACACGATCGCGGCCGACGCCGTGGACTCCGGCCGGCGCAGGGCCGGGGTGTACACGGGGGTGTGGACGGCCGGCGAGACGCTAGGCCTTGCACTCGGCCCAGGGGTGTTCGCGCTGCTGCTTACGCTCGGCGGCTACCTGTCCAGCACCGAGGGCGTGACGGTCGAGCAGCCGGGCAGCGCGCTGCTCGCGGTGCGGCTGGGCTTCAGCTTGCTGCCGGCCGGGCTCGTGCTGGCGACGGTGCCGCTGATGGCCCGCTACCCCGAGATGGCACGGCGATGAGCCTGCCGGCGGAGGGCCGGGCACCCTCGGACGTGCTGGCCGAGCTGCGCGACCTGTGCCGGGGCGACGTGCCGACGCACGGCGCGTCGACGATGGCCTACGTGTACGACAGCGGCCTCGGCTGGCTCGACGAGCTGGCCGCCACCGCTCAGGCGCAGTACCAGTGGACCAACGCACTGGATCCCACGGCCTTCCCCAGCGTCGCCGCGATGGAGAACGACGTGGTGGCCGCGGCGTGCGAGCTGCTCGGCGGCGACGAGCGCACGGTCGGCACGTTCACCGCGGGCGGCACCGAGAGCTGCCTGCTCGCGGTGCTGGCGGCCCGCGAGCGGCTCCGGGCGCGGCGGCCCGACGTGGTGCGGCCCCGGCTGCTGCTGCCCGTGACGGGACACGCCGCTTTCCGCAAGGCCGCGCACCTCTTCGGGCTGTCCGTGGTGGACCTGCCGGTCGACCCCTCGACCTGCCGAGTCGATCCGTCCACTGTGGACGGCGCGCTGACCGACGACACCGCGCTCGTGGTGGTCAGCGCGCCGTCCTACCCACACGGTGTGCTCGACCCGGTCGCCGAGGTCGCCGCACTGGCCGCGGCGCGCGAGGTAGCCTGCCACGTGGACGCCTGCATCGGCGGCTGGGTGCTGCCGTTCCTGCGCGAGGCCGGCGAGGCCGTGCCACCGTTCGACCTCTCGGTGCCCGGCGTCAGCTCGCTGTCGGTCGATCTGCACAAATACGGCTACACACCCAAGGGCGCGTCGATCCTGCTCGTGGCCGACGCGGAGCTGCGCCGCGGCCACTACTTCGTGACGGCGGGCTGGCCCGGCTACCCGGTGGTCAACCCGACGCTCGCCGGCACCCGCCCGGCGGCCCCGCTGGCGGCCGCATGGGCGACCATGCAAGCCCTCGGCCACGACGGCTACCGGCGCCTCGCGCTGCAGGCACGGGCGGCCACCCTGGAGCTGACCGCCGGCATACGGGCCATCCCCGGCCTGCGGATACTCGGAGAACCGGCCGGCGCGCTGCTCGCCATCACCTCCGCCGGCGCGAACACCGCGGACGCCTCCGCCGGCGCGGGCGGCTCCGGCGGTTCGGGCAGCGGCGGTGGTTCGGGCGGCGGCTCGAGTGGCTCGGCCGGCGTGGACGTCCTGGTGGTGGCCGACGAGATGCGCGCCCGCGGCTGGGTGCTGCAGCCGCAGCCGGCCCACCGCGACCTGCCGCCAACGCTGCACCTGACGCTCACCGCAGCCAGTGCACCACGCGTGCCCGCACTGCTGTCCGACCTAAGCGACTCGGTGGTCGCCGCGCGCGCCCAGCCGCCGGCCGTGCCGGACCCGCAGCTGGTCGCCGCGGCGGGCCAGGTGGACCTCGCCACGCTGACGCCCGAGCTCGTCACGGAGCTCCTCGCGCTCGCCGGCCTCGGCCGCGACGGCACCCTTCCGCAGCGGATGGCCCCCGTGCACGCGCTGCTCGGCGTGCTGCCCGCCTCCCTGGCCGAGCGCCTCCTCGCCGAGGTCATCGGCCGCGTCTACGGCGGCGCCCCGCGGCCTGACCCGCTGCCAGGCGAGTAGCGCACCCTTCGCCCCGCCCCGCCCGGCAGCGCAGGCCAGGGTCCTGCCGAGTCGCGATGGACCTGCCGCCTCGAGGCCGGCGGCCAGCTGGTCGGCAGCACGGGTCAACGGCCGGTACGCACCCATTAGCTGTCGCGGTGGGTGGCAGCCAGGGCCAGTTCGGCGAGCTTGGCGGCCGCGGGCGGGGGCAGCTGGGCGGAGTCGAGGATGCCGAGCGCGGACTCGGTGAGGTTCGCGATGCGCCGCTCGACGGCCCGTACGGCGCCGAGCTCCACCAGGGCGGAACGGGCGGTGTCCAGCTCGGCGGCCGTAAGCGAGGGACGGCCGAGTGCGGCGCGGACGGCATCCCCAGCGGCCGGCCGACCACCCTGGGCGGCGGTGCGCAGCGCGAGCGCCACGAGCAGCGTCCGCTTGCCCTCGCGCAGGTCGTCGCCGGCCGGCTTGCCGGTCACCTCGGGATCACCGAACACCCCGAGCAGGTCGTCGCGCAGCTGAAAGGCCACACCCACATCGGAGCCGAAGCGGTGGTACGCGTCCATCAGCTGTTCCGGCGCGCCCGCGAACGCTCCGCCGAGCTGCAGCGGACGCGCCACGGTGTACGCGGCGCTCTTGAACAATGCCACCCGCAGCGCCGACTCCTCGCTCTCGTCGCCGGAGGCCTGCGCGCGCACGTCCAGGTACTGGCCGCCGAGCACCTCGGTGCGCATCGCGGTCCACACCGGGCTCGCCCGGTGCAGTGCCTCCGGTGGCAGACCGGCGTCGCGCAGCAGGTCGTCCGCGCAGGTCAGCGCGATGTCGCCGAGCAGGATCGCGCCGGCCATGCCGAACCTGGTCGCGTCGCCGAACCACCCGGCCGCCCGGTGTGCCTCGGCGAACTGGACGTGCACGGTGGGCCGGCCGCGGCGGGTGGTCGACTCGTCGAGCACGTCGTCGTGCAGCAGCGCGGCGGCCTGGACGAGCTCGAGCGCGGCGATCGCGCGCAGCACCGCGGGACCGTCCGCGTGTGCACCCGAAGCGCCTCGCCAGCCCCACCACGCGAACGTCGGACGCAGCCGCTTTCCACCGCTCAGCACGAACTCCGACAGCATGCCGCAGGCCGCTGCGACCGACGGATCGATCAGCGAGCACTGCCGCTGCTTGTCGGCCAGTGCCGCGGCCAGCACGCCGTACAGGTCCGCCGACAGATCGGCGTCCAGCACGGCAGCGGGTCGGCTCACGCTTGCCATTGTCGTCCCACACGCAGCGTGCCCGAACGCGCACGGCTGCGTGACGCCGCCATCGGCCGCGGTCCTTGCCCTACCCTCCAGTGCATGACCGCCACGGTTCTCCAGCGACTCGGTGACGGCACCCGTCCGGTGTTCTCCGTGGAGTTCTTCCCGCCACGCACCGACGACGAGGAGCGCGTGCTGTGGCGCGCGGTCCGCCAGCTCGAGCCGCTCGACCCGGCGTTCGTCTCGATCACCTACGGTGCCGGCGGCTCCACCAGGGACCGCACGGTGCGCACCACGGCCAGGATCGCGCAGGAGACCACCCTGGTGCCGATGGCGCACCTGACCGCCGTGGACCACTCGGTGGCCGAGCTGCGCAACGTCATCGGCTGGTACGCCGCGGTCGGCGTGCGGAACATCCTGGCGATCCGGGGCGACCCCGCGGACGACCCGATGGGCGAGTGGGTGGCGCATCCGCAGGGCATCCAGTACGCCGAGCAGCTGGTCAGCCTGGTCCGCTCGCTCGGACCGTTCTGTACGGGCGTGGCGGCGTTCCCGACCGGCCACCCGCGCTCGGTCGACCTGGACATCGACACCGACCACCTGGTGCGCAAGATCCGTGCCGGCGCGCACTTCGCGATCGCGCAGCTGTTCTTCCGCGCGGACGACTTCCTCCGGCTGCGCGACCGGATGGCCGCCCGCGGCTGCGACGTGCCGCTGCTGCCCGGCGTGATGCCGCTGACCACGCCGCGCACACTGCGCAAGACCGTCGAGCTGTCCGGCACGGCCGCGCCGCCCGAGGTGGCCGATCGGCTGGAACCGCTTGCCGACGACCCGGCGGCGTTCCGCGCCGCGGGGCTGGACTTCGTCACCGAGCTCTGCGCGCGGCTGTTGGCCGAGGGGGTGCCGGGGCTGCACTTCTACACGCTCAACCGGTCACCCGCGACGCGCGAGGTGGTCAACCGGCTTGGCCTGGTGCGCGCCCGCACCTGACGGCCCCGTCCCGCGCCGTGCAGGCCGGGCCGGGGGGCGGGCCGTGCGGCGTCAGGCCGTGCGCATGGATCGCCGGTGCGCCACGAACGCCAGCACCGACACCATGATCACCACAAACCCGGTGAGCCCACCCACCAGCGCGGCCCATTGGGTCCATGGCACGACCGACGGGTCCGAGTACCTGACGGTCGCGGTCAGCTCGGTGACCTGGCCGACGGCCGGCCGCCAGGAGATCTCGTTGCCGTTGCGCTGGCCGTTGGTCGCGGAGATCCGGCCGGGGAAGCTCATCCGGACGCCGACGTCCACCCGGTCCGGAGCCGCCACGTCCACCAGATCGACGCGGCCGGTGAACAGCACGAGCTCGCCCGCCCTGCGCAACTGGAAGCGCAGCCGGTCGCCCTCGCCGCCGGGCACCTGGTTGAGCCGGCCGAACTCGTCGAAGGTCAACGAGGTGAACAGCAGTCGGGTGCCCGCGTAGCCGTCCTCCCGGTACGGCTGCGCCCGCACCCGCGACGCCAGGTCCGACGGGAGGTTGATCACCGCGCCGGGTTCGCTCTCGTCGTTCGTCAGGGACGCGATCACGATCTCGCCGGTCACGGTGTCGTCGCTGCGCACCGCCGCGGCGACTTGGGCGCGCAGGCAGCCGCTGGTCAACGCCGCCACCGCCAGCACCCCGGCCACGAGCCGTACCCGCGCGAGACGCGCCCCACCCATGGGACATGATCGTGCCAGTTCGCCACCGCGGCCGACCAGTCTCACCGACTACCGAAACGACTTGCCGAAACTCGTGGCGAGCGCGTCGGGTCGGCCCGGTAGCGTCGCGCCTATGGCAGACATCCAGTCCGGCGTGCACGAGATCAGCGATCGCTACGTGTCCCAGTACGCCGCCCTCCATCCCGCCATGGCGACCTACATGGGTATCGCCGGGTACGACGACAAGCTCACCGACTTCTCACCCGACGGGTACGCCGCGCGGGCAGAGCTCGACAGGGCCGCGCTCGCCGAAGTGCAGGCCTGCGAGCCGACCGACGCCGCCAGCGAGGTGGCCAAGGCGGTGTTCGCCGAGCGGGTCGGCCTGGGCCTGGAGAACTACGACGCCGGGCTGGAGGTCGGCACGCTCAACGTGATCGACTGCCCGGTGCAGGACATCCGTCAGGTCTTCGACCTGATGCCCACCGAGACCGCCGACCACTGGGCCATGATCGCGAAGCGGCTCGCCGCGGTGCCCGACGCCGTGCACGGCGTGCGCGCGTCGCTGGAGTACGCGGCCCAGCACGGCCGGCCGGCAGCGCTGCGGCAGGTGGAGAAGGTCGCCGAGCAGTGCGAGACCTGGTCCGGCGTGCGCGGCGACAAGTCCTTCTTCGACCAGATGGTCGCGCCGGCCGACGGTGTCGACGGCGTCGGCGACGCGCTGCGCCGCGACCTGGAGGACTCGGCGCGGGCGGCGAACAAGGCATACGCCGAGCTGGCCACCTACCTGCGCGAAGGCCTCGCGCCGAAGGCGAACCCCAAGGACGCCGTCGGCGAGGACGTGTACCGGCTGCAGTCGCGCTACTTCCTCGGCGCCAGGCTGGATCTGGCCGAGGCGTACGCCTGGGGCTGGGAGGAGTTCTCCCGCATCGAGGCCGAGATGAAGCTCATCGCCGAACGGATCAAGCCGGGCGCCAGCCTCGCCGAGGCGGCCGAGCTGTTGGACGCCGACCCGCGCTACCAGGTCATCGGGCAGCCCGCGTTCGCCGCCTGGATGCAGGGCCTGTCCGACCGGGCGCTCGCCGACCTGCGCGACGTGCACTTCGAGATTCCGGACCCGGTCATGGCGCTGGAGTGCAAGATCGCCCCGCCGGGCGGTAGCGTCGGGGCCTACTACACGAACCCGAGCGAGGACTTCAGCCGGCCGGGCCGGATGTGGTGGTCGGTGCCCGCGGACAAGCAGGACTTCTCCACCTGGCGCGAGGTGACCACCGTCTACCACGAGGGCGCGCCCGGCCATCACCTGCAGTGCGCGATCGCGGTGCACGCCGCGGAGAAGCTGAACACCTTCCAGCGGATGATGTGCTGGGTGTCCGGGCACGGCGAGGGCTGGGCGCTCTACGCGGAGCGGCTCATGCGCGAGCTCGGCTACCTCGACGACGACGGCAACCTGCTCGGCATGCTCGACGGGCAGCTGTTCCGCGCCGCGCGGGTGGTCGTCGACATCGGCATGCACCTGGAGCTGCCCATCCCGGCCGGCGCCGGTTTCCACGAGGGGGAGCGGTGGACGCCGGAGCTCGGCCTCGAGTTCATGCTCAACCGCACCATCACGGACCCGGCGCACGTGCACGACGAGATCGACCGCTACCTCGGCTGGCCCGGCCAGGCGCCGTCCTACAAGCTCGGCGAGCGGCTCTGGCTCGCGGCGCGCGACGAGGCCCGCGAGCGCTCCGGCGACGCGTTCGACCTCAAGGCCTTCCACACGGCCGCACTCGAGATGGGCTCGATGGGCCTGGACACCCTGCGCGAACAACTCGCCAAGCTCTAGCCCAGCGGTCCTCCCGGGGGCGCGCGCGCCCCCTTGTGTCGACTCGCATCCGTGTCGACGTTTTGGGCGCC